>Ga0302314_10000021_pt1 | contig 265226 bp, 256 predicted proteins | sample III_Palsa_N2_3_FD_200533 | JGI IMG/M metagenome (GOLD analysis project Ga0302314, IMG submission 200533) | Peat permafrost microbial communities from Stordalen Mire near Abisko, Sweden - III_Palsa_N2_3 | ecosystem: Environmental > Terrestrial > Soil > Palsa > Peat permafrost | place: Sweden... | reverse complement strand
AAAATGGCTGCCCTGGGCATCTTGATGCGCAAGCTGATCCACATCGCCTACGGCGTCCTCAAACATCAACAGCCTTACAACCCGGCTCTCGTCTCAAAAATCGCTTGACGGGCAAGACGGTAGCTACGGATTCGCCCAAGAGGCTGCGTCTTCGACAGGGCGAGGGAGTCGCCCCTCAAGCCACTCCGCGGCCTGGTCAGGCGTGAATTCCAGGGTTTCTGATTCGATTACCCATGACAGAAATGTCGCGGGTCCACCGTTCATATAGGGCGGCGGTGAAACTGGCTTGAAGACTGTAGGGAGCCGCTCGTCGACTGAAACGTAGTTCAGGACATGCCCAAGTTCCTGCACCAGGTTCCACGCGAGGGGATGTGAAATATCGAGGGAAAACTTGACCCACCAGCGGCCATTCTCAAACCGGCCTTTGCTGATGGGTCCTTCGACGGCAGGAACCCGAACAAGATAAGCGAGCAGTTTCTGAAAATCGTGCTCGTCATCCATGGCGCAACAAAACCTAGTAAGCCCCAGCCCCTTCCGGCAACTTGAACCCCGCCACCGACTCCCGCAGCTTGTCCGACAAATTGTTCAACTCGCCAATGGCTTGAGCCGTCGTATTGGCCGAACCCGAGGTCTGCACCGCGATTTCCCGGATGCCCTGCATGGTGCCGGCGATCTTGGTGGCCTCCGCCGACTGGGTGCGCGCGGCGGTGGAGATTTCCTGCACGCCCTTGGCCAGTTCCTGCGAGGAGGCTTCGATGCGGGTCAGGGCCTGGCCGGCTTCTTCCGCCGACTTGGCGCCCGCCACCACGTTCGAGGTACTGCGCTCCATCGAGACGATGGCCTCGTTGGTGTCGGCCTGAATGGTCTTGACCAGGTTTTCGATCTGGCGCGTGGCCGAGCCGGCGCGTTCGGCCAGCCGCTGCACCTCGTCCGCCACCACCGCGAAGCCGCGGCCCGCTTCGCCGGCCATGGCGGCCTGGATCGAGGCGTTCAGCGCCAGCGTATTGGTCTGCTCGGCGATGTCGTTGATGAACTCGATGATGTTGCCGATTTCCTGTGACGACTCACCCAGGCGCTTGATGCGCTTGGCGGTGTCCTGGATCTGCTCGCGCAACACCGCCATGTTCTGGATGGTGCGGCCCACCGTGCTGGCGCCGTTGTGGGCGATCTGCACCGAGGTTTGCGCCTGTACCGCGATGCGCTCGGCGCGTCCGGCCACGTCCTGCAATTGCTGACTGGTGGCGGTGATGGAGTTGGCGGCCGCCACCACCTCGCGCGCCTGGCGGTCCGAGGCCTGGCTCATGCGCTGGGCGGTGTCCTGGGTGCTGGCCGCCGAGCTGACGATCTGTTCCGAGGTCTGGTTGATGGTGCCGACCAGGCCGCGCAGGGTCTGCACCGTGTAGTTGATCGAGTCGGCGATGGCGCCGGTGAAATCCTCGGTCACGGTGACGTCCACCGTAAGGTCGCCGTTGGCCAGGTTGGTGATCTCGTCGAGCAGATTCAGAATGGCCTGCTGCTGCTTGGCATCCTTCTCCTCGGCCTCACCCACGCGCGAGCGCAGGCCGGCGTAGAACAGGGCGATGAACGAGATCAGCGCCAGCACGGCCAGGATGGCGCTGATGTACACCACGTAGGGCAGCAGCTTGCTGCGCTTGCCGGTTTCGTCGAGCAGGGCCTGTTCCAGGGTTTTGGAGGCGGCGATGACGTCCGTGGCATTGGCCTGCAGGCCGGCGGCAGCCTGCTGCAGCTTGCCGATGGAAGCCGAATCCTGACCCAGGCCGCCGATGGCGGCGGCGATCGGCGCGAAATCGGTGGCGGCCTTGCGCAGGGCGGCGTCGACCGTCGCGTCGGCGCCGGCGCTGTCCTGCAGCTGCTTGTTGCGTTCGCTGAATTCGGTGGCCAGATGGCTCAGGCTGTCCGGAGCGCCCTGGCTGCTGCGCGCGGAATAGACGATGCGCGCGACATTGGACTTGATCTGTTCCAGTTTCACCATCTGGCTGGCGGCGAGGACGATCTGCGCCGAGGCGCCTTTCGCGCCGAGGCGCGCGGTGACCTGATCGTAGTCGGCGGTGGTGGCATCGGCGGCGGCGTTGATGGCGTCGATGCTGTCGGCGATGTGGTTGAAGGCCTTTTCATTGGACAGCATGTCGCGAATCGACTGGCGCATGATGCCCCAGGACTTGGCCAGGGCCTCGACCTGCGGCTGCACCGAGCCCGGCGCGGCGGCGATGCCGGCGCCGCTGTCGCCCTGGCGCATGGCCTGGACGTTGTCGTCGAAGTTGCCGGAGAGGGCGCTGAGGGTGGCGAAATCCGGCTGGGCCGAGCGACCTGCGGTGACCAGGGCTTCCGCATCGGCCGGGAACTGGCGCGCCAGTTCGTTCCAGGTGCGGTCGCGGCCCTGCGTCAGCTGGATCCAGCCGAACGCCGCGCCGCCAATGAAAATCAGCGCAATGGCGAAGACCAGCGGCAGGAACTGACGACGTGAAGCGGACTGTCGGCTTTGAGCTGAATCAGCCATCTCTACCCCCAAATGATGCGGTTAAAACCCTGTTGTCGGTTGAGACCTAGGCGCCGAGTACGGCCTTGATCTTGCCGATCAGATCGGCTTCCTTGACTGGCTTGGTGATGTATTCCCTGGCGCCCTGACGCAGCGCCCACAGGCGGTCGGTTTCCTGGTTCTTGCTGCTCACCACCAGTACCGGAATGGCGGCGGTTGCCGGATCTTTCGACAGGGTACGGGTGGCCTGGAAGCCGTTCATGCCGGGCATCACCACATCCATGACGATGCACGCCGGCAACTGGCTTTTGGCCATGTCGATGGCGTCCTGGCCGGATGCCGCTTCCAGCACCTGGTATCCGGCGCGCTCCAGCATCTGCTTCAGATACGCCTTGTCGGTGGGCGAGTCGTCCACCACCATCACGCGAACCATGCTTGTTCCCTCTCCCTAACTGCCCTTAATGAAGATCGCACCCGCCGCTATCGAAGCGGCCGGCGCCCAGATCTTTTGAAGCTTGCGACCTCAATCCCCGGCGGTACTCTGCTCAAACATCCGCAGGCCGCTTCAATAATATTGATATGGCGCGGCTTTACTATAAACCAAGGCCGTGCGGCCGGAGCGCCCGCTGCTGAATAAGCCTAGGCAGTCCCGAGCCAGCTGCGCAGCGGGCGGCCGGTAAAGCCGGTACCGCCGAACGGCGTGTTGCGGCCGCGGCTGAGCATTCGCAGCGGATCGAGCTGCCAGCTTGCGCCGGGATCGATCAGCGTCAGGTCCGCCGCGGCGCCGACTTTCAGACTACCGCGCTCGATGCCGAGTATCCCGGCAGGGGCAAGCGAAAGCCGTGCCACCGCCTGCAACGGGCTCAGCAATCCCTCTCCGACCAGCCGCAGGGTCAGTGGCAGCAGGGTTTCCAGCGCGGAAATGCCGGCTTCGGTGAGCGGGAAGGGATTGATCTTGGCGTCGGCCTCGTGCGGCTGGTGATCGGAGCAGATCGCCCCGATGGCGCCGCTCTTCACCGCGGCACGCAGGGCGTCGCGGTCGCGCGCCTCGCGCAGCGGCGGCATCACATGCGCCATGGCATTGAAACCGTCGATGTCGGCATCGGTCAGGAACAGCTGGTGCGCCGCCACATCCGCCGTCACCGGCAGGCCGCGCGCCTGGGCCGATTCGAGCAGGGCCACGCCGCGCGCGCTGCTGAGGCGGCCGAAGTGGATGCGCGCGCCGGTATCCTCCACCAGCGAGATCCACTGGCGCATCGCCACCGTTTCGGCGGAGACCGGGATCGCGGTGAGGCCAAGCTTGGTGGCCATGGCGCCCTCATGGGCGCAGCCGCCATTGGCCAGCGACGGATCGAGCGGCACCACATGCACAGTGATGCCGAGGCTGGAGGCGTATTCCAGCGCGCGCCGTGCGATCAGGGTGTTGGCGACCGACGCCAGGCCGTTGCTGACGCCGACGCAGCCGGCCTGCTTGAGGGCGCTCATCTCCGACAGGGCCTGGCCGTCGAGGCCGCGGGTCAGCGCGCCGAGCATGTAGACATAGCAGCCGGCGGCGGCCTTGGCGATGCGGTTGACCCGGTTCACCACCGAAGTGTTGTCGATCACCGGCTTGGTGTCAGGCGGCAGGCATACGGCGGTGATGCCCGAGGCGAGGGCGGCGCTGGCTTCCGAGCGCATCGTCGCCTTCTGCGTCTGCCCCGGTTCGCGCATGCGCGCGCACAGGTCGACGATGCCGGGCATCAGCCACAGGCCCTTGCCGTCGATCACCTCGTCATACGCCGCTTTCGGCGCCCGGGCGCCGCGGTAGTCGATGCGGCCTTTGCGGAAGCCGAGGCAGCCGACCGCGTCCGTGCCGGCGGCGGGATCGAGGATGCGGGCGTTTTTGATGAGGACGCTGGTCATGGACGGGGCGCCGCCATGGATTCCGGGAGCTGCGCGCACCGGTGCGGCGATGTCGGGGCGGGCGCTTCTAATCCCTGGATTCCCGCTTTCGCGGGAGTGACGAGTAGATGGTTTGATCGGGATTCGGGCGTCACTGCTCGCCACCCAGGATCATTGCCATCACCGCCATCCGCACCGCCACCCCATGCGCCACCTGCTCCAGGATCACCGAGCGCTCGCCGTAGGCGACATCGCCCTCGATCTCGACGCCGCGGTTGATCGGGCCAGGATGCATCACCAGCAGGTCCGGCTTGAGTCTGGCCAGGCGCTCGCGGGTCAGGCCGAAATCGCGGTGGAACTCGCTGGTGGAGGGCAGGAAGGCGCCGAGCATGCGTTCCTTCTGCAGGCGCAGCAGGATCACCACGTCGACCCCGTCCAGGCCCGGCTCCAGCTGGTGGAACACCTTGACGCCGAGCTGCTCGATGCCGGTCGGCACCAGCGGCCGCGGCGCGACCAGGCGGATGTCGCGGGTGCCGAGCGTGCGCAGCGCATGGATATCGGAGCGGGCGACGCGCGAGTGCAGGGCGTCGCCGACGATGGCGACGCTGAGCTTGCTGAAATCGGGCTTGTGGCGGCGGATGGTGAACATGTCCAGCAGGGCCTGCGTCGGGTGCGCATGGCGGCCGTCGCCGGCGTTGAGGATGGCTACGCCGGGCGCGGCGTGCTGGGCGAAGAAGTGCGCGGCGCCGGAGGCCTCGTGGCGGATCACGAACATGTCCACCTGCATTGCTTCCAGGGTTTTCAGCGTGTCGAGCAGGGTTTCGCCCTTGCTGGTGCTGCTGGCGCTGACCTGCAGGTTGACCACGTCCGCCGCCAGGCGCTTGGCGGCCAGCTCGAAGGTGGTGCGGGTGCGGGTGGAAGCCTCGAAGAACAGGTTGACCACGGTCTTGCCGTGCAGCACCGGGTGCTTCTTATCGCCATGGCCGCCGTCGGCGTAGCCCTCGGCCTGATCGAGGATTTGCAGCAGCAGCTTGCGCGGCAAGCCTTCCATGGTCAGCAAATGCCGCAGGCGGCCGTCGCGCCCGATTTGCAGTGCGGCGCTCATGCGGAAGGCGTGGTCGGCCGTGCCGCGGGGGTGGCCAGCCACTGTTCCAGAATCAGCCGCGCGGCGACGCCGTCGCGGTCGCCGCTGCGCGTGCGCCGGTTCATGCGGCCGTCGGCGCGGGCGTTGCGTATTTCATCGTCGGCGGCGCGCGAGGACAGGCGTTCGTCGCACAGGTAGACCGGCACGCCGTAGCGGCTGCGCAGCTGCTCGGCGAAGGCGCGGGCATGGGTGGTGACGGCCTGGTCGTTGCCGTCGAGGTCCACCGGCAGTCCGACGATGCAGCCGGCGGGACGCCATTCCTTCAGTATCTTGGCCAGGGCCTCCCAGTCGGGCTGGCGGCTGTTGGCCAGCGTCGGCAGCGGACGCGCCGACCCGGTGACGGCGTCGCCCACGGCGACGCCGATGCGCTTGGCGCCGTAATCGAATCCCAGATAAATAGAGCCCTTCGGCGGGGCTGTCATGCGTGCCCGGCCACGCTGGCCAGGTGGCTGACGTCGACGCCGAGCAGGCGGGTGGCGGCGATCCAGCGTTCCGGCGCCGGGGTGCCGTACAGCACGCTGCTGTCCACCGGGGTGTTGAGCCAGGAGTTGCTCATGATCTCGCTTTCGAGCTGCCCCTCGCCCCAGCCGGCGTAGCCGAGCGCCACGATGTAGTGCTGCGGCCCTTCGCCGCGGCCGATGGCGCCGAGCACATCGCGCGAGGTGGTGATGTAGAGGTCGTCGGCGAGCTTCAGCGTGGAGTCCCACACCTGCGGTCCGGTATGCACCACGAAGCCGCGTTCCGGCTGCACCGGGCCGCCCCAGTAGACGATCGGATCGCCCGACAACTGGGCGCGCTCCACCCCCATCTGGTCGAGCATTTCGCTCAGGCGCAGATCGGTGGGGCGATTGATGATCAGGCCGAGAGCCCCTTTATCGGAGTGCTCGCACAAAAGGGTGACCGAGTGGCTGAAATTATTGTCTTCCAGCCCCGGCATGGCCACCAGGAATTGATTGCTGAGATAGCTTTCATCGGCCATGCGCCTAGTATCCGATCAGGCTGCGGCCATTACAAGCCTGTGAAAGCCGGAAAATTTGCCTAAATACCACTTAAATCAGGGGTGTGCCGAGCATTCTGCCGGGCCGGAACCGGCTTTCCAGCGCGTCCATGAAGCGGCCGCCGATATCGGTGTGGCAGGCGGCGTCGATTTCACGCGCGCAGGTCGGGCTGGTGACGTTGATTTCGGTCAGGTAGTCGCCGATCACGTCGAGGCCGACGAACAGCAGGCCGCGCCGTTTCAGCTCCGGCCCGACCTGTTCTGCGATCCACAGGTCGCGGGAGGTCAGCGGGCGGGTTTCGCCGCGGCCGCCGGCGGCCAGGTTGCCGCGGGTTTCGCCGGCCTGCGGGATGCGCGCCAGGCAGTACAGCACCGGCTCGCCGTCGACCATCAGGATGCGTTTGTCGCCATCCTTGATCTGCGGCAGGTAACGCTGTGCCACGATGGTGCGGCGGCCGTTGTCGCTGAGCTGCTCGATCACCGAGCCGAGGTTGAGGCCGTCGCCGCCGACGCGGAAGATGCCGCTGCCGCCCATGCCGTCGAGCGGCTTGTAGATGACATCGTGGTGCTCGGCGTGAAACGCGCGCAGCACCGCCTCGTCGCGCGAAAACAGGGTCGGCGGCGCGCACTGCGGGAACCAGGCGGTGAAGGCCTTCTCGTTGCAGTCGCGCAGCGAGGCAGGCTTGTTCACCACCAGCGCGCCCTGCTGCTCGGCGCGTTCCAGGATATAGGTCGAGGCGATGTACTCCAGATCGAACGGCGGGTCCTTGCGCATCAGGATCGCGTTCAGCTCGCCCAGCCGGACGGTCTCCGCCTCGCCCAGCTCGAACCAGTGCTGCTTGTCGTCGAACACGCTCAGCGGGCGGGCGCGGCCCCAGGCAATGCCGTCGCGCAGCCACAGGTCGTGCTGCTCGAAGTAGCGCAGCTGCCAGCCGCGGCTTTGCGCCGCCAGCATCAGCGCCAGGGTGGTGTCCTTGTAGGGTTTGATGGAGCCGATTGGGTCCATCACCACGCCGAGGGTTCTTGCGGTGCTCATCAGTCCAGTCTCGGGTCCGGGTGTTCGTCATCGAATGCGGCGATCAGCCGCTTGGGTGCGACCTGCCGCCAGGACTGCAGTAGCAGTCCCTTCAGTTTTTCGGCGCTGGTGCGGCCGAGCTTCACCTCGGTCCACCCCACGCGTCCCCAATAACCCTCGACTGCCTGGATCGCATCGCCGTCGAAAGTGATCAGGGCCATCTGGTCGGCCGGCGAAAGCTTCAGCGTGACCCTGGCGTCGGGCGCCGACAGGGTGGCGAAGATCTTGCCGCGGACGCGGAACGAGGGCTTGTCGAAATGCGGCTGTTCCTCCGCTTCCGGCAGCGCCAGTGCCAGGGTCCTGGCGCTTTGCCAGCTCAGCATGTGCCGGTCGCGGCCTAGGCGGCGACCGCCGACCGCACTACCTTGGCTTCCTGCGCATTGGCCAGGGCGATTTCGCGCGCGGCCGCCAGCAGCGCCAGCCGGGCCACCACGCCGTAGGCGTAGAAGCGGTTGGGCTGGGCGTCCGGCGCCTTGGTGCAATCCGGGTGGCTGCAGGGCTCGGCGAACGCCAGCGGCTTGAAGCTGGAGCCGGGGGCGTTGAGGTTTTCCTGGTTGGAGCGGCCGCCGTGGACGCGGTAGAAGCCGCCGACAACGTAGTGGTCGATCATGTAGACCACCGGTTCGGCAGTGGCCTGCTCGTCGCCCCAGCGCTCGAAGGTGTAAACGCCTTCCTGGATGATGGCGCCGGTGACTTCCTTGCCTTCCTTGCTCGATGCCATCTTCTTGCGCGCGTCGCGGTTGAGATTGCGGATCTCGTCCGGGCTTTTCACCGTCATCACGCCCATGCCGTAGGTGCCGGCGTCGGCCTTGACGATGACGAAGGGTTCCTCCTTGACGCCGTACTCCTCGTACTTGTCGCGGATTTCGCCGAGCAGCAGTTCGACGTTGCCGGCGAGGCAGTCCTCGCCCTCGCGGGTCTTGAAGTTGATCTGGCCGCAGTTGCGGAACAGCGGCTCGACCAGCCAGGGATCGATTTCCAGCAGGGCGCCGAATTCGCGCGCCACCTCGCGGTACAGCCCGAAATGGTGCGACTTGAGGCGCGTGCTCCAGCCCACGCCGAGCGGCGGGATTACCGGCTGCGCCAGGTTTTCCAGGATAGCCGGGCGGCCAGCGGAAAGATCGTTGTTGAGGAGCACGATGCAGGGTTCGAAGCCGTCGACGCTGACCTTGTCACCGTCGCGCACGATCGGTTCCTGCCGCAGCTCGCGGCCGGAGGGCAGCTTGAGCACTTCGGGGGCGTGCAGTTCCGGGCGCAACGAGCCGATGCGCACTTTGTAGCCGGCTTTCTGCAGCAGATCCTGCTGCACCGCCACGTTTTCCAGATAGAACTGGTTGCGGGTGTGGTTCTCCGGCACCAGCAGCACGCCGCAGGCGCTGGGCATGACCCGATCCAGCGCCGCTTGCATGGCCTGCACGCACAGCGCTTCGAACGCCGGATTAAGATTGTTGAAGCCGGCCGGGAACAGGTTGGTGTCCACCGGCGCCAGCTTGAAGCCGGCATTGCGCAGATCGACCGAGCCGTAGAATGGCGGCGCGGTTTTGAGCCATTGCCTTCTGAACCAGGCCTCGATGTCGGGCGCGCGCGCCAGCAACAGGGATTCGAAGCGCAGCAATGGCGCAGTTTGTGCTGTGGTGAGATTGGGGACGGCGTCGTGCATGAGAGCGCCCGGTTAATGCGAGACTAATAGGGTAACTCATTGCCGCCCGGGATGGCGTTCGGCGGTCTTCGGCCGCCACCCGGCCGGCAAATAGGCAGAGCAGCGCCGTTGTGCTACAAATTGCAGGTAAAACATATTTTTGCGCAATCCGTAAGCCGCGACACGACAGGGTCGTTGGGGGCGGGCGGTATGAGCATGCACGAGGGGGGTCATGTCCACAGCAGCAGCCGGTGCAGGAACCGATAATGCCATCGCCTTGGCCAAGATCATGGTCATTGACGACAGCCAGACCATCCGCAAGACGGCCGAGACCCTGCTGGTCAGGGAGGGCTATGCCGTCATTACCGCCGCGGATGGCTTCGAGGCGCTGGCCAAGGTGGCCGATCACGAGCCAGACCTGATTTTCATCGACATCATGATGCCGCGCCTGGATGGTTATCAGGCCTGCGCCCTGATCAAGAACAATGCGCGTTACGCCAGGACGCCGGTGATCATGCTGTCCTCCAAGGATGGCTTGTTCGACCGCGCCCGCGGCCGCATCGTCGGCTCCGACGAATATTTGACCAAGCCGTTCACCAAGGACGAGCTGATCGGTGCGGTGCGCGCGCATCTGGGGAAGAAGGCCGGCTGAGGCCCGCCTGGTAATTCTCGATGAGTGCCGTCAATCCCACCGCCAATGCGGCCGAGCTTCATGCTCTGGTCGGGCAGCCGTTCGAGTTGCTGTTCGCCCTGGAAAACCGCTTGCGCGCGGCCCGCCTGGACATCGCCGCCGGCCAGACCCAGTCCTGGACCGGGCTGGGTTTCCGTCTGCGCGAGCACTGGCTGGTGGCGCCGCGCGAGGATGTGCGCGAAGTGATCACGGTGCCCAAGGTGACGCGGGTGCCGGGCGCCAAGCCCTGGATGCTGGGCGTGGCCAATGCGCGCGGCAGCTTGTTGCCGGTGACCGACCTGGGACAGATGCTGGGTCACCAGCGTGCCTCGGAGCACCGCGATCAGCGCGTGCTGGTATTCAACTCGGATCGCGTGCCCGCCGGAATTCTGGTGGATGAAGTGGCGGGCTACCGCCAGTTCGCGCCGTCCGACCAGCGCCACGAACTGGCGCGCGAAAGCGGCGAGCTGGAACCGTATCTGCTCGGCGGCTTTTCCCGCGAGGGCCGCAACTGGCTGGTGCTGTCGCTGCACAAGCTGACACGCAGCCTGTCGTTCACGGTCGCAGGAGTCTAAGGGCCATGGTCGGACAGCGTCCGCAAATCGCCAATGGCCTGCACTGGGTCCGCGGCGAGATCGAGCAGAGCCTGAGCCGTGCCCGCGGTGCGCTCGAGCAGTATCTGGAAGCGCCCGAGGAGACGCAGCATCTCGACGTCGCCGCCGAGGAACTGCACCTGGTGCGCGGCACCGTCGGCATGATCCAGTGTTTCGGCGCCGCGGCGCTGGCCGAGGAAATGCTGCAACTGCTGCAGGAACTGCGGCAAAACCCGCCGGGCCAGAACAATCTTGAGCCGTTCTCCGCGCTGACCGGCGCCACGCTGCACCTGTCCGATTACGTCGATCTGCTGGCGCATGGCGAAAGCGACCGCGCCGTGGTGCTGCAGCCGGGCATCAACGAATTGCGCCTGGCGCGCGGCAAGCCGCTGCTGACCGAGGCGGAACTGTTCGCCGCGCAGCTGCGCGCGCAGCAGGAGACGCCGCCGGAAATCCCGCCGGAGCTGCGGCCGCGCGGCGGCGAAGCGGTGCAGAGCATCGCGCGGCGCGAACTGGGCACCTTCCAGACCGCCTTCGTGCAATGGTTCCGCGGCCAGAATACCGACGCCGCGATGGCGCGCATGGGCAAGATCGCCGATGCCGTCGCGGTCAACACCGCCGACCCCAATCTGCGCGAGATGTGGTCCAGCTATGCCGTTCTGTCGGAATGCCTGCGCGGCGACCTGCAGTTCGATTCACTCGATCTGAAGCGCTTGTTCGGCCGCGCCGGGCAGCATCTCAAGAAGCTGGTCGATGAAGGCGAAGCGGTTGCCGGCGCCGATGTCGGCGACACGCCGCAGCAGCTGCTGTTCCACATCGCCCGCGCCAGCCGTCAGACCGACCGCTCGCACGAACTCATCACCAGCCGCCGTATCGACGAACTGCTGCCGGCGCTGGAGCAGATGGATGAGCTGCGCCGGCGCCTGCGCGGTCCCAATACTTCCATTCTCGGCCGCGTCCACATCGAGATCGGCCGCGATTTCGCCCAGGTCAAGGACGGCATCGACCTGGCGGTGCGCACCGGCGGCCGCAGCACCGGCGATCTGGCCGTGACGCGCGAGCGCCTGCAGCGGCTGGCCAACACGCTCGGTGCGCTGGGCCTGCCGGCCCCGCAACAGGCCCTGCTCAACCAGGCGCGCCTGCTGGAGAATCCGCCGCCGCAGGGGGTGCTGGCCTGGATGGACGTGGCCACCGCCATCCTGCGCGTCGAGCACAGCCTGGAGGAAGCCCTGTTCCGCGCGCTCGGTCGTCATGGCACCGAGCCGGAGCGGCCCTATGCCGAGATCGAGGCGGAGGTGCCGCATGCGCAGGATCTGCGTGAAAGCACCAAGGCCCTGCTGCGCGAATCGCTGGTCGACCTGGCGCACCTCAAGGCCGGCTTCGATGTGTACCTGAAGAACGGCGACGGCTCCGCCTTCGGCGATGCGCCGCGCATGCTCAACGAAGTGGCCGCCGGCCTGCAGATCCTGGATCGCACCCGCGCCAGCACGCAGCTGCGCAAGCTGGAAAGCTATGTGCGGCTGGGCACCCTGCTCGGCGCGCAGGACGGCCACGCCGAATTCGAGCGTTTCGCCGATGCCATCTCCTGTGTCGAGGTGTATCTGGAGGCGCTGCGCGACGGCCTGCCCGAACCGGGACGCATCCTCGACGATCTGGAAAGTTACATCGCGCGCCTCGATTTCCGCGCGGCGGAAGTCGCTGCGCCTGCCGAGGTCTCTGCCGTAGCCGATGTTGAAGAAGCGGTGCAGTCGCCGGTGGTGGAAGTACCGCCGCCGCCAGTGGTGCAGGCACCCGCGCCGGCGTCGGCGCCGGTGGGCGAGGGCATCGATCCCGAAATTCGCGATATCTTCATCGAGGAAGCCGGCGAAGTGCTGGGCGAACTCGAGCGCCATCTGCCCGCGTTCCGGCGCGAGCCCGGCAATCGCGTGGTGATCACCGAGGTGCGGCGCGCGTTCCACACCCTCAAGGGCAGCGGCCGCATGGTCGGCGCGATGCGCATCGGCGAATTCGGCTGGGCGGTGGAGAACATGCTCAACCGCTGCCTGGAGGGCGCCCTGACGGTGCGCGCTCCGGTGCTGCAGACGGTGGAGCAGGCGGTGGCCCTGCTGCCGGGGCTGGTCGAGAATTTCCGCGACGGTGTCGGCGTCGGCGTCGAGGATCCGGCGGTGGCGACGCTGATCGACAGCGCCACCAAGCTGGCTTCGACCAAGGCCAGCACCGAGCCGGACATGCTCGCCGTGTTCCGCGAGGATGCGCGCGAGCGCCTCGGCCTGGTGCGGCGCTGGCTGGAAGCGCAGGACCCGCGCGAGGCCGGCTTCGAGCTCGATGCGGAAGTGATCCGCGCTTTCCATACCCTCCGCGGCAGCGCCGCGGTGATCCACGCCGAGGGCGTGAGCCAGTTGGCAGCCGCGTTCGAAGCCCTGTTTAACAGCCTGCGCCTGGAAGGGCGCACGCTGCCGGCGCTGGGGCTGCCGCTGATCGCCGATGCCCTGGTGACCCTGCGCGGCTGGATCGAGTCGGCTGATGTGGTGGATGCCGGCGCCGATGACCTTCCTCCGTGGCAGGCACGCATCGCCGCCCTGCAGGCGCCGGCCGCTACCCCGGCGGCCACGCCAGCGGCGCCGGCGCGTCCGGTTTTCGACGAGACTTTCAGCCTGCAGGCCTTGACCGCCGCGCAGGGGCTGGAGCAGCAGGCCCGTGCCTGGGCGGCGCAACCGGCGGGCGCCAATCAGGAGGGCGCGGCGGCAGCCAATCTGGGTACCGGCTTCGCCGATATCGCCGATCTTGCCGCGCGCGCCAGCTGCGAACCCATTGCGCGCATCGGCCAGGCGGCAAGCGAGCGGCTGGCCGAGTGGCGCGGCGGCCAGGCCCCCGGCATTGGCTTCTTTGCCACCTTGCTGGAAGTCATCGAGGGGCTGTACCAGCTGCTCGATGGCTATCGCGATGGCGACGCGCTGGGCGATGGCGCCGAATGGGTGGCGCGGGTGCAGGCCCTGCCGCGTCCGGCGCCGGCCACCGCTCCGGTTTATGTGCCACCGCCGGTCGAAGCGCCCGTGGCGGTCGAGCGCCCGCTGGAACCGGAAATCATCGCGGCCGGCACCATGGATGCCGAGCTGCTGGAAATTTTCGGCGCGGAAGCGGAAGAGCTGCTTGAATCGATGGAGCATTATCTTCAGGTGTGGCGGCGTGATCCCGCCTATACCGATGCCACCAACGAACTGAAGCGCGCCCTGCACACGCTCAAGGGCAGCGCGCGCACCGCCGGAGCCGACGCCATCGGCACGGTGGCGCACCGTCTCGAAAGCCTGTTCGCCGAGGATGCGCAGCACTCTCCGGTGACGCTGCAGGCGCCGCTCGGCGTGGGTTTCGACGAGCTGCATCAGCTGGTCAGCGATCTGCAGCGCGGCCGTCCGCTCGATGCGGCCCCGGCGCTGGCGGCGATCAATGCCGTGTTGCTGCAGGTTCCGGTGGCCGCGGCGGAGCCGGCGTTGCCACAACCTGCGCCTGCGGTGGAAATAGCGGAAAGCGTGCCGCCCTTGGCGGAGGCGCCTTTGTCGCTGAGTTTTCCGCCGGTCGAGGAGGTCGTTCCGGTTGCGCCGCTCGATCTGCCCGCGGCCGAATCGCTGTCGCCGATCGACCTGGAATCCTTTGCCCTGGCGTCGGAAGAGCCGATCGTATTCGCACCGGCGCCGCCGCCGGCTGCGGTGGTCGAAGAAGAGCCGCTGCCGCTGATCGAAGTCGGCGAGCTGGAAGTTCCGGTTGCGCCGGAGCACGAATTTGCTGCGCCGCTGGAGCCCGAGGCGGAGGCGCGGCAGGAATCCGTGCCGGTGGAGCATATTGCTGAGCAGCTTGCCGAGCCGCCGCAAGTGCCGGCCTGGCAGCAAGCCATTGCTCCGCCGCCGCCCGTAACCAGCACCGCGGCTTTTTCCGAGCAGCCGCACGCGCTCGACGACGAGATCACCGATATCTTTTCGGCCGAAGCCTCGGAATTGCTGGAGCAGCTCGATAGCGGCTTCGAGGGCTGGCAGAACGGCGACGATACCGAGCCGGTGCGCGATGTGCAGCGCGCCCTGCACACGCTCAAGGGCGGCGCGCGCATGGCCGGGCTCGATGCCATGGGCGATGTGGTCCATGAGCTGGAAGGCCGCGTCAACGCGCTGATCGCCGCCGGAGAATTTCCGGATGGCGACGCTTTCGTGCAGATGCGCGCTGAGCTGGATCGGCTGCAGGCGATGCACGACCAGATCCGCCGTGGCCAGGCCGGACTGCTGGTCAGTCCGCTGGCGGCGGAGGTCATCGCCCAGGAAGCGCAGCTTGCCGCGCCGGTGATGGCTCTGGCGCCGGCCGCCACACAATGGGCGCCGGAGCTGTTCTGGCGGCCGGAGGAAGACCTCACCGGCTTCGCCCTGGCGCGCAAGGAAACCGCGCGGGTCTCGGTGGATGCCCTGGACAGCATGCTCAACCAGGCCGGCGAGATTTCGATTTACCGCTCGCGCCTGGAAGAGCGCAACGCCAGCATGCGCACGCAGCTGGCGGAAATGACGCAGACCATCGTGCGCGTGCGCGAGCAGTTGCGCATGCTGGATATCGAAACCGAGGCGCAGATCGCCGCGCGCGGACGCGGCTTCGGCGCCCACCCCGATCAGTACAGCCAGGATTTCGATCCGCTGGAGATGGACCGCTACTCGCGTATGCAGGAGCTGTCGCGCACCCTGGCCGAGTCGATCAGCGATCTGTCCTCGCTGCAGGCGACGATGGACGAGGCGGTCAGCGAATCGGATACCCTGCTGCTGCAGCAGAGCCGCATCACCACCGAAGTGCAGCAGGGCCTGATGGGCACGCTGATGGTGCCCTTCTCGCGCCAGGTGCAGCGCCTGCTGCGTGTGGTGCGGCAAACCGCGCAGGAGAATGGCCGCCAGGCCGAAGCGCAGTTCCAGGGCGTGGAGGCGGAGCTCGACCGCCACGTGCTGGAGCGCATCACCGCGCCGCTGGAACATCTGCTGCGCAACGCCGTGGTGCATGGCATCGAGGACCCGGCGGAGCGCGCGCTTGCCGGCAAGGCGGTGGTGGGCACGATCAATCTGCGACTGGCGCGCGAAGGCTCGCAGCTGCTGGTCGAGCTGTCCGACGATGGCCGCGGCCTCGATTTTCTGGCGATCCGCCACAAGGCGATCGAACGCGGCCTGATGGTGCCGGAAGCGCAGCTTTCCGACGACGATCTGGCCCGCTTCATCTTCGAGCCCGGCTTCTCCACCGCCAAGCGGCTGACCCAGGATGCCGGCCGCGGCATCGGCATGGATGTGGTGGCGAGCGAGGTGAAACAGCTCGCCGGCACGCTGGAGCTGCGTTCCGAAGTAGGCAAGGGCACGCGCTTCCTGCTGCGCCTGCCGCTGACGCTGGCGGTGTCGCAGGCCCTGCTGGTCGGCGTCGGCACGGACAGCTATGCCATCCCGCTGCCCAGCATCGAGGGCATCGCGCGGGTGCCGCGCGCCGAACTGAACGACTACGCGCGCGACGACGGTCCGCTGTTCGCCTACGGCGGCCGCGGCTACCGTGTGCGCCATCTGGGCGACTACGTCGGCGTGCCGCATGCGCCCGATCCCGACGCGCGCACCTACACCGCCATCCTGGTGCGCCTCGGCGAAGGTCTCGGTGCCGCCGAGCGCCGCGTCGCGCTGATCGTCGACGTGCTGCACGGCAACCGCGAAATCGTGTCCAAGGCGGTTGGCCCGCAGGTCAGCAGCGTGCCCGGCGTGGCCGGCGCCACCATCCTGGCCGACGGCCGCGTGGTGCTGATCCTGGACGTTGCGGCGCTGGTGGCCGAGCGTTCGCGCCGCGCCCTGCTGGCCGAGGCTGCCGGCCGCGCCGACACCGCCGTGGCGGAGGAGCAGCGCGAAACCATCATGGTGGTGGACGACTCCGTCACCATGCGCCGAGTCGCCGAGCGCCTGCTCAGCCGCAACGGTTACCGTGTGGTGACGGCCAAGGACGGTCTCGACGCCATCGCCATGCTGCAGACGGAAACGCCGTCGACGGTGTTGCTCGATATCGAGATGCCGCGCGCCGACGGTTTCGAGGTTGCCGCCTTTATCCGCAACAACTCGCGCCTGGCCGGGGTGCCGATCATCATGATCACCTCGCGCTCGGGCGAGAAGCATCGCGAGCGCGCCCGTGTACTGGGCGTGGACCGCTACCTGATCAAGCCGTATCAGGAAGACCAGTTGCTGGCCGAAGTCAAAGACGTGCGCAAGCGCCATTGAGATCTTAGAGCTTATCCGTGAATAAATCGCACCTGCGTTGCTGCTCAAAATCGCGTCAGGCAAGGCGGAGGACTTGGCCATGGTGATTCCATGGCCAAGTCTGACAACGCAGCCTGGCGCGATTTTGGGCGCAACCCTTCGGGACGGGGCCATTTTTGCGCATTGCTGCGCCAGCCGGTGCTTGCATGGAATCACCATGCTGCGCCCCGTCCGACTTGCACTGCGCAAAAATGACCTCCGTCGCAGGCGCGATTTATTCACGGATAAGCTCTAAATGACCGGAGCACCTCAGCAGCTGTACGCCGTACTCGTCGCGTTGCAGAGCGATACGCTGCTGCTGCCCAATCTGGCGGTGGCGGAAGTGGTGTCGCTGGAAGGCTTGCGGCCGGTGTCCGGTGCGCCGCCGTGGTTTGCCGGGCTGCTGCCCTGGCAGGGGCGCGAATTGCCCATCGCGCGGTTCGAACTGTTCAACAACGGCGCGGCGGAGCCGCCGAGCCGGCGCACCCGCATTGCGGTGATCAATTCGGTTACCACGCGGCTTTCGGCGGGGCGCTACGGCATCCTGGCCGAGGGTTATCCGCATCTGGTGACGCTCAACCGCTCGGCGTTGCGGCCGGCCGAGGCGCGGCCGCAGGACAGCGAACTGGTGCTGGCGCGGGTGCGGGTGGCGAGTCAGGAGGCCTTGATTCCGAATCTGGAGAGGATTGAGGCGGAGATGGCGGCGGTGCTTTCTACCCTGGCTGCCTGATTTGCGGCCCTGGTGTGCGCGCTTGCGCGCGTGCTTAGATCCTCCTGACGCCTTAGCGAAGTTTTTCGCCTAAGCTCCAAAAGTAGCCAAAAGAGCCGCCCCCGATGTCTGCGCCCTCCCATCGCGAAAAGAACAAGCGCGATGAGAGGGTCCCCTGCGCTTCTCGCCCGCGGCGGGTTTCACCCACAGGCCATCCATGGCCTGTGGGTGAAATCGTCGGCATCCTGCCTCGCCCCGCGTCTACGCGCGGGCCTGGTCGCCGCGGACTGTGATGCTCGGCGCAGCCAGACGGAGGAAACGTCCACAGCACGGCAACGGCAACATCAAAAAAGCTAGAGTCAAAAGCGGAGCAGTCGTTGCCTTTTAGCCCCCTCTCCCCTTGGGGGAGAGGGCCAGGGTGAGGGGTGGTTGCGGAGTGAGCAGCTTGAACTTCTGGATGCCGGTTTGCGCCGGTACGACGCCGAAGTGAGCGCTGGCTTTTGACGCGAGTGCGAAACGAAGTCATTCCCAGACCGCCGTGTCGGAGGCGGCGCCTTTACAATTTGCGCATGTATCAACGTGGCAAGACATCGTGAGTGCGGCGAGTTCCGCTGACTGGCTGCCGCCGGGGCAGGCGGCGACGGAGAAGTTTCCGGTGGTCGGGGAGACGATGCCGGCGCCTGGATTGAGTGCGGATACCTGCCGTGTCGAAATCGGTGGGCTGGTGGAGCGTGCGCGTGCTTTCAGTCTTGCCGAGTTGCTGGCGATGCCGCAGCAGGAGCGCAGCATCGATATCCATTGCGTCACCGGCTGGTCGCTGCGCGCGGTGTCGATGCGCGGGGTGCCGCTAGCGGCAGTGCTTCAACAAGTCGGGATCGGGAGTGAGGCGCGCTATGTGCGTTTTGTCGCGCACAGTGTCCGCGCGCACGATACCTCGTTGCCGCTGGATCTGGCGCTGGCGCAGACCTGGCTGGTGCATGAGATGGACGGTGTGCCGCTGTCCGTCGAGCACGGCGGGCCGCTGCGCACGGTGACGCCGGGGCGGTATTTCTACAAGAGCCTGAAGTGGCTGGCGCGGATCGAGTTGCTGGCGCGGGACGCGCCGGGCTACTGGGAGCGCGAGAGCGCGTATCACAATGAGGCCGATCCGGCTCTGGAGCAGCGCTTCGACGAAACGCGGGTGGCGACGGCGGAGGAGGTCGCGCGTTTCCGTGCTTCGAGCAGCTTCGCCGCGTATCGCGGACGGGTGTTGCTGAAGGCGCGGCTGGGCGGCTGGCAGCCGGCATCGCTCGATCTGTCGGGCTTGCAGTTAAAATACTGCTCGCTGCGCAAGGCGACGCTGGCCGGGGCCGATTTTCGCGGGGCCAATTTTTCGCTCAGCAATTTCGAGGGCGCCGATCTGCGCGGCTGTGATTTCAGCGGCGCGGATCTTGAAGGCGTCAGTTTCGCCGGTGCCGATCTGCGCGATGCGGTGATGGCGGATGTGGCGCTGTCGGCGACGCGTTTCTTCCGCGATTTCGGCGCGGGCCGTCGCCTGGCGGCCCAGGTACAGGGTTTGCGTCTGTCCGGGCAGCGCGGGCTGCTGGAAACCCAGGCGGCGTTCCTGCGCGATGCCGGTGTACTCAAGGACTAGAAAGACCCAGTGGCTACTTCCCCATTCTCGTTGACGCGCTATGCCTGGCTGTCGGTGTTCACGGCGATCGGCGTGCTGGCGCTCAAGCTCGGCGCCTGGAAGCTGACCGGTTCGGTGGCCTTGCTGTCGGATGCGCTGGAGACCTGCACCAATCTCGGCGGCGCGGCGATGGCCCTGCTGATGCTGCGGCTGGCGGAGCAGCCGCCGGACGAGGAGCACGCCTACGGCCATAGCAAGGCGGAGTATTTCTCCAGCGGCTTCGAGGGCATGCTGATCTTCCTGGCCGCCGCCGTGATCGTGGTGCAGGCGCTGCCGGGCTTGTGGCGGCCGCATGTCTTGCAGGAGGCGGATATCGGCCTGGCGGTGGCGGCGGTGGCGACGGTGATCAACTTCGTCGTGGCGCGCATCCTGGCGCGTGCCGGCGGCAAGCACCATTCGGTCTCGCTGCAGGCCGATTCGCGCCATTTGATGGCCGATGTGTGGACCACGCTGGGAGTGATCGCCGGCGTCGGGCTGGCGGCGTTGACGGGCTGGCTGTGGCTGGATTCGCTGGTGGCGCTGGCTGTGGCGGTCAACGTGCTGTGGGAGGGCTACAAGCTGGTCGGCGAGGCGGCGATGGGGCTGATGGACGCGGCGTGGCCGGAGAGCGAGCAGCAGGTGCTGCACGCGGTGCTGGAGGAGTTTCGCAGCGAGGGCGTCGACTTCCATGCGCTGCGCACGCGCCGTTCCGCGGCGCGGCGCTTCGTCAATTTCCATGTGCTGGTGCCGGGCGACTGGACGGTGAAGCAAGGACATGATCTGGTCGAGCGGGTCGAGCAGCGTCTGGCCGAGCGCGTGCCCAATGTCACCGCCTTTACCCACCTGGAGCCTTCGGACGACCCGGTTTCCTATGGCGACGAAGGGCTCGATCGTTTGTGCCCGCATGACAGTGTGCCGGCGATAGCTCCGGTGAAGCACCCATAACTGGGCCGTAATGATCGCATCGGCAACTGCCGGCACTCTGAGCGTAGTAAAACTCGCGAAGCGTCTGGGAGGCCAGATCCTTCGCTGCGCTCAGAGCCTGCCCCCGAGGTTGTAGTCGGGGGATGACAGATTGAGAAATGAGCGCTAATTGCTGAGTGCTAGAAAGTGCCGCAGCGCCTGGCGCAGTGGCGCCAGTTTGCGGCCAGCCTCCGCCTCGGCGATGGCGGCTTCGGCCATCATGCCCACCCACAGCCGCGCGGCATGCTGCGGCGCGGGCCAGTCGGCGGCCTTGAACTCATCCGCGGCGAGGCCGGCGAAACGCGCGTTCTGCGTCGATACCGCCTGCTGGATGGCGGGCTCGGCGCGCGCACCGAGCAGCATGGCCTTGATGCCATGCTGCTCGCAGCATCCATCGAGATAGGCTAGGCTGCCGCGCAGCAGGCGCTGCATGCCCAGGGGCTGCCCGGCGACAGCCTGGTCGATGCGTTGCGCCAGGCGGTCGTGAAAGCGGTGATGCAGGGCCACCATGAAATCCTCGCGCGTGGCGAAGTGGACGTAGAAGGTGCCCTTGGCAACGCCGGCGGCACCGACCACTTCATCCACCCGCAGTGCCGACAGCGTGCCCGCATGCGCCAGTTGCAGGCCGGCGGCGAGCAGGCGCTCGCGCGTGGCGCTGCCGTCACGCGACATGGTGTGCACTCCAAAAGGCGCCGACGGCTTCGAGAAACTGCTCCGGCAATTCGGCGAACGGCGCATGGCCGCTGTCGAGCACCACCTGCCGCGCTCCCGGGATGGCGTTGGTGGCATTGCGGCCGTCGGTTTTGGGCGGCAGCACCGGATCGTGCTTGCCGCCGACCACCAGGGCCGGGACGCGCAGGGCGCCGGCGGTCTTGCGCAGATCGTGCTGCGGTTCGAGAAAGCTGCGCCACACTGCGGCGTTGACCTGCACCGCGTCGCTGCCGGCCTGCTCGCCGCCGGCACGCGCGATCATTGCCAACGTCCACTGGTTGCGCTGGCGCAGGTACCAGCGGGTGAAATTGGCGCCGAGCAGGCGCTTGAACCAGACCTGGCCTTGCAGGGCGCAGAACATCCGCGTGAAGGCATTGTGCGCGGTGAAGCCGCCGGGCGAGACCAGCACCAGGCTTTGCACCCGCCCGGGCTTGCGCAGCGCGTAGCGCACGGCGACGTTGGCACCGACCGAGTTGCCGAGCAGATGGGCGGTCTCAATCTCCATGCTGTCCATGAACGCGTCGAACTGCTCCAGGAAGAAGCTGGCGCCGGCCAGCGTGGGCGGCTGCGGTGCCGGGCTGGCGCCATAGCCGGGCCAATCCAGGCGGATCAGGCGGAAGCGCTGCGCCAGCCGTGGTGCGATGGCATCGAAGTCGCGGCTGTCGCCGGGATTGGCCGACAGCAGCACCAGCGTCGGTCCCTGGCCTTCGATGCGGTAGGACAGGTTCAGCGGCGCAAGGAATTGCTGGGTCATGGTCTGATTTATAAATGACTGACTGGTCGGTCATAAAATAATCCGGCTTTTCGCAAAGCACAAGTGCCGCCTGGGGCCGCCGCCTGACGCAACGACATGCGGATCAGGTCTGCGGGGAATCTCTGCGGTCTTCGTCGGTCAGATCAAAGCGACCCAAACGGGTGGTGGCGCAGCCCCGCTGCGGCGTTCACAATGAAGCCGCATCCACAGGAGGTGTATGCAATGAAGCAGCTCAGCGGCATGGACTCGATGTTTCTCAATTTCGAGACCGCCGATGCGCCGATGCATATCGGCGGAGCCACCATTCTCGACCTGGCGCAGGCGCCGCCGGGTTTCGGCTTCGAAACGGTGCGCCAGCGCATCGCCGAGCGCCTGCATCTGCTGCCGAGTTTCCGCCGCCGGCTGGTGAGCATGCCGCTCAACCTGGTGCCGCCGTTCTGGATCGAGGATCCGGATTTCCGCTTCGACCGGCATGTGCGGCAACTGCAATTGAAGGCGCCGGGCCGCGACGCGCAGCTGGCCGAGCTGGTGGCCGAACTGGCGGGGAGCGCGCTGCCGCGCGACCGGCCGCTATGGGCTTTTTATTATGTGGAAGGGCTGTCGCGCAAACGCGCCGCCTGCATTTCCATCATCCATCACGCCTGCGTCGACGGCGTTTCCGGCGCCGAGCTGCTGAGCAAGCTGCTCGATCTGGAGGCCGTTGCGCCGCAGTTGCCGCCGCCGGTCACGGCCTGGGACCCGGATGAGTTGCCGCAGGTCATCGACCGGCTGCTGTTCACGGCCAGGCAGGCGTGGAGCCGTCACCGCCAGTTCGCCGGCCTGCTGCGCAGCAGCGTGCCGATGGCCTGGCAACTCGGCAGGGCACTGATTGGGCGAGGGGAAGAAGCTGCCGGCGGCGAGGCCCCGGCGGCTGATATGGCGGAGCCCTTGCCCACTGCAAAGCCCTTCAGGGCGGCGCCGCGCACGCGCTTCAACGTCGCCATCGACGCCAGGCGCAGTTACGCCTTCCGTTCCCTGTCCCTGCCGCGCATCAAGGCGCTGAAAAACGCACTGGGCATCACCGTCAACGATGCGGTGCTGGCGATCTGTGCCGGCGCGCTACGCCAGTATCTGCTGGAAAAGGATGAGCTGCCGGAGCGGCCGCTGGTGGCGGCGGTTCCGATCTCGGTGCGCAGCCGCGGCGATCGTCAGGCCGGCGGCAACCGTGTCGCCATGCTGACCGTCGAGCTGCCGACGCACACTGCGGACCCGCTGCAGCGGGTCTCCGCGGTCGGCCGCAGCACCGCCAAGCTGAAGCGCGTGCATCGCGCCGTGCCGGCCAAATTGCTGATGGACTGGATGGAGCTGCCGACGCCGGCCTTGATGGCGCGCGCCGCCAGGCTGTACCAGAATTTCATCAACAGCGACCGCCTCAAGCCGCCGGTCAATGTGCTCATCTCCAATGTGCCCGGGCCGCCGGTGACCCTGTATCTGGCGGGCGCGCCCTTGCTGGCGAATTATCCGATCAGCATCCCGTATCACGGGCTGGCCCTGAACATCACCGTGTTGAGCTATCGCGACCAGCTCGATGTTGGCCTGACGGCTTACCTCGATGCAGTGCCGGATATAGCGCACCTGATGGACCTGATGGCCGAGGCATTGGCCGAACTGGAGCGCGCGGCGGATGTCGTGCCGACGAAAAAAAACCGGCGCGTGCCGGCGCGGCCACCAGGCGCAAATCGTCGCGGGCCACGAAATCCGTTCAAAAACATGCACAATAGGCGTCGTGGCACGAGCGGCAGCCTGGATTTGAAGAAAAAGACCTTGAAGCAGAAACGATAGAGCGCGCCTGGAATCGAGTCATGGATGGCACCGACGCATTGATCAACGCGCTGTACTGCACCGCCACCGAGGGCGACTGGCAGTCGTTTCGCGGCCGCGCCCTGGGCCTGTTCTGCGAACAATTCGGCGCCAGCGCCGCGGCCTGGTGGTCGCGCGGCAGCCGCGGCAATGATGGCGAGCTGACCCAGCATCCCCAGCCCTTCGTGACGCAGGCGGCGCTGGTCAAACTGTCGTTGCCGCGCGGACGCGAGGCGGCCGTGCTGGAGGCCTCGGCGACGGCCCAGGCCTTTGTCCATACCCCGGCGGGCAGCGAATTGCTGCATACCCTGGTGCTGCAATATCCGGCGCGGGCCAAGCGCGCCGACGAGCAGTCGCTGGAACGGGCCGGCATGCACCTGTGCGCGGCCGGCGCCCTGTCGATGCTGCAGTTCGTGCGGCGCGATGACTGGCTGCACTCGATGGGCCGCGCCAATCGCGGCTCGGCCGCGCTGGTCGACGCCGGCGGCGCCGTCTATGCCGTCAGCGGCCGTTTCCGCGGCTTGCTGGAGGAGATCGGACAGGCCGGCGATGCCGCGCGGCTGCCGTTCACGCTGCCGGAAAGTGCGCTGGGCGAGGAAGGTGGCGAACTGATGGAGGGCGGCTTGCACCTGCGGGTGGCGCGCTGCGGCAATCTTTACCTGCTGCATGCGCGCAAGCCGCTGCCGCTGGATGCACTGTCACCGCGGGAGCAGGAAATCGCGCGGGCGCTGAGCAATGGCAAGACGCTCAAGTCGATTGCGCGGCAGTATGGGATTGCCGTTTCAACCGTGGCGAATCACACCACGCGGATTTATCGGAAGCTGGCGATTTATCGGCGCGAGGATCTGATTGAGTTGTTGCATATGAAGCCGAGTACGGTGCGCTGACGCTTTGGCGTGCGCGCTTGCGCGCGTGCGGAATCCTCCTGACGCCTTAACGAAGTTTTTCGCCTTCGGCGAGTTACTTCTTTCCAACAGCGGAAAGAAGTAACCAAGAAACTCCGCCGCGGGCGAGAAGCGCAGGGGTGAGGACCAGATGGAGTGACTCAATGTTACTCCATCTGGTCCGAACGCCCGGCCATGGATGGCCGGGCAGGGGGTGGGAGAATGCGCGATGACGCGCCAGGGATGGCAGGATGAACTTGCAAAAGAAGGCGATGATTCGGCGCAGACTCCGGGGCGGCCCTTCTTTGGTTACTTTCTTGTGGCTGTTGACAAGAAAGTAACCCGCCATCCGGGCGGAACCGCACTTTCAATCAGCAGGCAAATGGTCCGCGCGCAAGCGCGTACACCAAAATTTCAAAGCTCAGGAGCAAGGAGAAGCCTCAGGCCCCCCAATGCTTTTGCATGAACTCCCCCAACTCGGCAATCGAAGCATCGGCTTCAGCCAGTTGCCCGGCATGGAGCTGGAAGTCATGCCACAGGCCATCAAAGCGATGCAGGCTCACCTCCACCCCGGCAGCTTCTGCGCGCTGCGCCAGCCGCTCCGCGTCGCTGAGCAGGATTTCCTCGCTGCCGACGTGAATCATCATCGGCGGCAGCCCTTTCAAATCGCCGAACAGGGGCGAGATGCGTGGGTCGGCCAGAGGCACGCCGCCGGCGTGGAGCCTGGCGCAGGCGTCGAGCCAGGAGGCGTTGAGCATCGGATCGCGTTGCGCCCGGCTGCGGATGGTTTCGCCGTTGTGGGTGAGATCCAGCCAGGGCGAGATCAGCACCAGTGCGGCCGGTTGCGGCAGGCCGCTGTCGCGGATGGCGATGGCGGCGGCCAGGGTCAGGTTGCCGCCGGCGGAATCGCCGGCAATGACGATCTGTCCCGGTTGATATTTCTGCAGCAGCCAGCGATAGGCGGCGAGGGCATCGTCCAGCGCGGCGGGATAGGGATGCTCCGGCGCCAGGCGATAGTCGGCCAGGTAGGCCTCGGCACCGGCGGCCTGGCCCAGTTGCGCGGCCATGCTGCCATGGCTGGCCGGACCGCCCAGCACGTAGGCGCCGCCGTGCAGCAGCAGCACGGCCTTGTCGGATGCGGCGGCGGGTGTGTGCAGGCGCAGGGACGGCACGCCATTCATGTCGAGCTTGCTCGATTCGGTGCCACGCGGGTATTTCGACAGCAGGGCCGCCAGCCGGGAGCCCCGGCGCTGCACGCTGAGCGGCACCCAGGGCGCGAGCAGGGGCTTGAACAGCACTCTGATGACCACGCGCAGTACTGTCTTCATGCCACTCCCCGCTGCGAATTATTTTGCCGCAGCCTATCAGGCGGCGCGCGCCAGCGCAGCGTCCGGGGCTGCCGCCGCGGGCACCAGGTGGTAATGCGCCAGATTCGGTTGCCGGGTGAGACGGCCGTACTCGCTCATGTAGCCGACCCAGGTGTTGGTGTTGCGGCCGTCGGCGGTGAGATACCAGCTATGGCAGCCGGCTTCAAACACGGTCTGCTTGTTGCGCTTCTGCAGCATGGCGTTGAATTCGTGCTGCACGTCGACGCGCACTTCCAGCGAGGCCAGGCCGCGCTCGCGCAGCAGCGTCGCCGCCTGCGCGATATAACGCGTTTGCTGTTCCAGCATGTAGATGATGGAGCCGGCGCCGAGATTGGTGTTGGGGCCGTAGACCACGAACAGGTTGGGGAAGCCGCTGACGCTCATGCCGAGATAGGCTTCGGCGCCGTTCTTCCAGCGCTCGCGCAGGCTGCGGCCATTGAGGCCGTGAATTTCCATCGGCGCCAGGAATTCGGTGGAGGCGAAGCCGGTGCCGTAGATGATGGCGTCCACTGCGCGCAGGCTGCCGTCCTCGGCGCGGATGCCGCTGGCGGTGACTTCGCGGATGCCCTCGCTCACCACTTCGACGTGCGGCTGCGCCAGGGTGCGCATCCAGTCGTTGGAGAGCAGGGTGCGCTTGCAGCCCATGGCGTAATCCGGGGTAAGTTTTTTGCGTAGCGCGCGGTTGCGCACCTGCAGGTGTTTCAGCACTTCGGCGCCGGTGCGCAGGAAGGCCTTGGCGGCGGTGCCCAGCACCGGCTTGCGCAGCAGGGCCGAGTTGAGCAGTTCGAAGGTCCAGAAAATGCGCGTGCGGTCGATGTCGTGCAGCAGCGGGAAAGTCTCGATCAGCTTGCGTTCCCAGCGGCGGTAGGGGCGGTCGAACTTCGGCACGCACCAGCCCGGCGAGCGCTGGAACAGGTGCAGCTGCTTCACGTCCTTGGCGATCTCCGGCACCAGCTGTACCGCGCTCGGCCCGGTGCCAATCACCGCCACCGTCTTGCCCTTGAAGTCGTAGCTGTGGTCCCAGCGCGCGGAATGGAAGCTGCGGCCCTTGAACTGTTCCAGCCCCTTGATCTGCGGAATCTGCGGCTGGTGCAACTGGCCCACGGCGGACACCAGCATGTTGGCTTCCAGCGTCTCGCCGCCCTTTAGGCGGATGCGCCACAGCCCGCGTGCCTCGTCGTAATCCGCGCCCAGCACCTCGCAGCCGAAGCGGATGTGCGACAGCAGATCGTGCTTGCGCGCGACGTGGCGCAGGTAATCGAGAATCTCCGCCTGCTTGCCGTAGCGGCAGGACCAGGGATAGTGCGGCTCGAAAGAGAAGGAATAGAGGTGCGAGGGCACGTCGCAGGCGGCGCCGGGGTAGGTGTTCTCGCGCCATACGCCGCCGACATCCTGGGCTTTTTCCAGGATGGTGAAGGATTCGATGCCGGCCTGCTGCAGCGAGTGGCCCATGCTGAGGCCGCCGAAGCCGCTGCCGATGATGACCACGCTCGGGCCCGCTGCCTTGTTGACCGCCACCCGCTTTGTGCCTGCGTCCATCTGTTTCCTCCAGCCGCTGTGTTTCGAACTTGTGCGGCCAGCTTAGGGGGCCGGATTCGGCGGGGTTATGGCGTTCCGGGACAAAATATTGATAATTGAGGACAACGGGCTGGGCGAATGACTCAATGTCATTCGCCCAGCCCGTTGTGCCCGGCCATGGATGGCCGGGCGGGGCTTTCAAAGTGTGCCGAAGTCGCGCCAGGGACGGCAGGGCAGTGTTGAGACTTGCAAGGAGGCGGCAGGGTGCAAAACTGGGACTTCCAGCGCGGCATCGCCAGCATGCAGCTGCAGGCGCAGCTTGGCCTGGAGCACGGCCTGTCGCTTGGCGCCTGCCTGGAAGGAACTGGTGTGACTCCGGCCGAGCTGGCCGACCCCGCCGCGGTAGTCAGCGCCCATCAGGAGCTGGGCCTGGTGCGCAACCTGGTGCGCGCGCTCGGCGATGTTCCCGGCCTGGGGCTGGAAGCGGGCACGCGCTACCACTTCACCGTCTACGGCATTCTCGGCTTTGCCGTCATCAGCAGTCCCAACCTGCGCAGCGCGGTGGAAGTGGCGCTGCGCTATCTCAACCTGACCTATGCCTACAACCACATCAGCGCCGAGGAGGTGGACGGCGAAATGCGGCTGCTGTTCGACGACAGCGAGATTCCCGAGGATGTGCGGCAGTTCCTGCTGGAACGCGATGCCGCGGCGGCGCTGACCTTGCAGCGCGAGATGTTTTCCAGCGCCCTGGTGCCGCGCCGGCTGTCCCTGCGCGGCCGGCGCCCGGCTTATGCCGGGCAATTCACCGAGCTGTTCGGGGTGGAGCCGCAATTCGGTGCGGCGCGCAACGAGGTGGCGATGGATGCTGCGGTGCTCAACTCGCCGCTGCCGCAGGCCAACGAATCGAGCCGGCGTATGGCAGAGGAGCAGTGCCGCAAGCTGCTCGCCGCGCGCAAGGCGCGCAGCGGACTGGCCGAGCGGGTGCGCGATCGCATCCTGCGCCAGCCGGGACATATCCCCGACATGAATGCGGTGGCGGTCGATCTGCTGCTGACGCCGCGCACCCTGCGTCGGCGCCTGCTGGATGAGGGTACCAGCTACAAGGCGCTGACCGACGAGGTGCGCGAGACCCTGGCGGAGGAACTGCTATCCGTCGCCAACCTGTCGGTGGAGCAGATCGCCGAGCGCCTGGGCTATTCCGAGGCGGCCAGCTTCATCCACGCCTTCAAGCGCTGGAAGGGCCAGCCGCCGCATAGTTACCGCTTGGCAAGATAACGGCGCCGCCAGCCCAGTCCGGCCAGGGCCGCCAGCAGCCACGGCGCGAAAGCGCCGCCTCCGGAGCCGCCGCCTGAGCTGCTGCTTGAACTGCCGCTGCCTGAACTGCTGCTACTGCTGCTGGAGCCGCTGCCGCTCGAACTGCTGCTGACCACGGTATCGCTGCAGCCGGCGCGGATGTCGGTGCAGACATGCGCGGCGCCGCCGCGATCGGGGAAGTTGCGCGAGGAGCGGAAATAAAAGCTCATCTTGGCGCTGCCCTGCGCGCCCTGGTCGTCGAGCAGGCGTGAGTCGGCGTCGCTGTAGCCGCTTTCTCCGGTTTTCTTCAGCCAGCGGTCGAGCCAGGCCAGGGTGTAATGCTCGGCCATCGGCTCGCCCCAGCCGCCGACACAGGCGCCGCTGCTGGTATCGGGACACCAGGAGCTGGTGGGGAAAGTGGGAACCTGGCTCCACTCGTAATGGGAGCTGCCCTGGATGGTGAACTCGAAGCTGGGCACCCCGGCGGTCTGCCAGGCATCGAAACCGTCCTTGTGCATTTCCGGATCGGGCGGAATCAGGAACGGCGTCGGCGCCAGGCCGTATTCCGAGGACTGTCCCATGCTCGGTACACGCGGTGCGAAATTCGGAATACCGCGCGTAATGATCAGCTGGACGATGGCCGCATACGCCTGCTCGGTGAGAGGAAGCTGCTGCAGCAGGGTGAGCACCCCGCCGCCGGCCGCGCCGCCGACCTGGGTGCTGCCCGGCGCCAGCAGGCCGTCCCAGGCCACCGCCACCTTGACCGGATTGGTCTTGTCCAGCTTGCCCGGCCAGGGGTCGGCGCTGGGCGCGCCATATCCCTGCACGATGCTGACGCCGATTGCGCCGAGCGAATGGCCGACGATGCCGAGGCGGTCCGGATCGATCGCGGCGTAAGCGGGATTGGAGGCAGTGACCTGGGTCGGATAGGACTTGGCGCAGGCCGCGTTGTTCGGATAGGGCGTGCCCGGCGAGGAGCGGAAGAAATCGATGGCGTCGACCAGGCCGGTCCAGAACACCGACGGATTGATGTTGGTGCCCTGGCCGCCGGACGGCGTCTGCTCGTCGGAACGGCCCTGGCCGCGCGGATCGAAGCTGAGCACGACGTAGCCGTTGCGCACCAGCAGTTGCGCCGCCCACCAGTAGGCGGTCTGCGGCGCTTCTACCGAGCCGTTCTGGATCACCACGCCCGGCAGGGTAGTGCCGGCGGGCAGGTTTTTCGGCTGCCAAACCTGACCGTTGAGGCGGGCGCAGCCGGAGTCGTAGAACACCACCGGCGTGACCACGGCCTCGGTGGTGTAGAACACGCTTCCGTCCGGCCCGCTTGCGGCTGGAAAACGGAACGGATCGCCGTCGCACTGGAAGGCATAGCTGGTGCACAGCGGGGTCAGCGGCGAATCCAGCGAAAGGGATACCGCGCCGGTGGGATCGGCCGCCACCTGCTTGAGGATCTGTTGCAAGGAGGCACTGAGCGAGGCCGGGTCTTTCAGCGCGGCCAGCAACTGGTCGAGCGGGGTGGACGAGGCCAGCAGCCAGCTTGGATCGGCCACATCACGCGCGCTGAGGCTGGTGATGTTGAGCAGGCTCTGCGTGGTCAGGCGCGCCAGGAAAGCCGGGTTGCTCAATTCCTCGGCGGGCGCCTGCGCCACCACGGCGAAGTTTTTCACCTCGCGTTCGGTCCAGCCGGCCGAAGGGAAGGTCGGCCCTTCCGGAATAGCGGATACGGCCAGGCTCCACAGTCCTGCCGCCACAGCAATAACGCGGGCTATCGTGTTCAAGGCTTCCCTCCGAGCGTCCAGCTTTTATCGATTGATCATCGATTTGTTGTAAGCGCAGTTTGCGCCGTTCCGGGGTTTGGAGGAAATAGCGATGCGGACAGGTGCTAGCGGCGCTTTCGTCAACGATTTCTGCGTCCGCCCCCTGCTTCCGGCAGAATAAGCGCCCATGCCAGCCGTCCTCGAAGCCCGCGACCTCGTCAAGCACTATCCCCGTGTCCGCGCGGTGGACGGCATCAGTTTCGAAGTGCAGGAAGGCACCTGCTTCGGCCTGCTCGGCCCCAACGGCGCCGGCAAGAGCACCACCATCGAGATGCTGGAAGGCCTGCTCAAGCCCACTTCCGGCCAGGTGCTGTTCCGCGCCGCGCCGCTGGGCGGCCACTATCGCGAGCGCGTCGGTATCCAGTTCCAGAACACGGCGCTGCAGGAGCATCTCACCACCCGCGAGAACCTGCGCTTCTTCAGCGCGCTCTATCCCAAGCGCCGGCCGCTGGACGAGTTGGTGGGGCTGTGCCGGCTGGAGGAATTCCTCGACCGCGACACCAGCAAGCTGTCCGGCGGCCAGCGCCAGCGGCTGCTGCTGGCCATCGCCCTGGTCAACGAACCGGAAGTGCTGTTTCTCGACGAGCCCACCACCGGACTCGATCCGCAGGCGCGGCGCAATTTCTGGGACCTGGTGCAAGGCGTCAAGGCGCAGGGCAAGACCATCGTGCTGACCACGCACTACATGGAAGAGGCTTACCTGCTGTGCGATGAGATCGCCATCGTCGACCACGGCAAGATCATCGCGCGCGGCAGTCCGGCGGCCCTGCTGGCCGAGCATTTCGACGATTCGGTGCTGGAACTGCCGCTGGCGGAAGCCAGCAAGCTCAATGACGGCGTGGTCTACAAGCAGAAGGGCGATGTGGTGGAGATTCATACCCCGGACATCAACGGCGCCATCGCCAGGCTGCTGGCGGTGGGCGCCTCGTTGGCGCAGTTGCGCATCCGCCAGCGCACCCTGGAAGACCTGTTTCTGGAATTGACCGGACGGGATCTGCGGACGTGAGCAATCCCTTCCTGGACTCCTGGCGCCGCCTGCGCGCCGCCACCTGGGCGCGCAGCCTGGAATTCATCCGCGACAAGTCGGCTGTCGGCTGGAACCTGATCTTCCCGGTGCTGCTGGTTCTGGGTCTGGCCTATGTGTTCTCCGGGCCGGGCCAGCCGATGTTCAAGGTCGGGGTGCTGGCGCCCGCAGGCGTGGCGCTGGATGCGAAGCTGCATCCCTTCCTGGCCACGCCGCAGGTGCAGTTCTACCGCGAGGAGCCGGGCGAGGTCTCGCTGCACAAGGTGCAGTTGCAGCGCATCGACATGCTGGTCGATTTCACCCAAGGGTCCGGTCGCTATTGGGTCAACGAGCAGTCGCCCAAGGGCAAGCTGCTGGAACAGCTGCTGCGCGGCGCCGGCGGCGAAACCTTGCAGCGCCAGGCCACCAGCGGCGAGCAGGTGCGCTATGTCGATTGGGTCACGCCCGGTGTGCTCGGCATGAACATGATGTTCGGCTGCCTGTTCGGCATCGGCTACGTCATCGTGCGCTATCGCAAGAACGGCTATCTCAAGCGCCTCAACGCGACCCCCCTGCGCGCCTTCGAATTCCTGCTGGCGCAACTGCTGTCGCGCCTGCTGCTGATCGTGGTGGTGAACGCCTTTGTCTTCATGGCCTGCCGCCTGCTGCTGCACCTGCGCATGGAAGGTTCCTACTGGAACCTGCTGCTGCTGACCACGCTGGCGGTTTTCTCGATGATCGCCATGGGCCTGGTGGTGTCCGCGCGCATCAGCAGCGAGGAACTGGCCGGCGGCATCCTCAACGTCATCGCCACGCCGATGATGGTGGTCTGCGGCGTGTTCTTTTCGATCGACGGCGCGCCGCGTATCCTGCAGATCGTGGCGCAACTGCTGCCGCTGACGCATCTGATCAATGGCGCGCGCGCCATCATGCTGGACGGCGCCGGCCTGCAGCAGATCGCGCCCAATCTGCTGGCCCTGGCGGCGATGAGCGTGATCTACCTGGTGCTCGGCGCCGCCCTGTTCAAGTGGAGGCAGAATTGAAACATCCGAACGTTATCGATTACGCCCACCACATCAGCTGCATCGACACCGAGCAGATGCGGCCTGGCCTGGCCTGCAGCTACCTGCTGCGCAGCGGCGACAGTTATGCCTTCGTCGAATGCGGCACTTCCCTGTCGGTGCCGGGCCTGCTGCGGGTGCTGGAGCATCGCGGCATCGGCCTGGAACAGGTGGCCTACGTCATGCCGACGCATGTGCATCTGGATCATGCCGGCGGCGCTGGCCTGCTGATGAGCCGGCTGCCCAATGCCCGGCTGGTGATGCATCCGCGCGGCGCGCGCCACATGATCGATCCGGCCAAGCTGATCGAAGGCGCTTCCGCGGTGTATGGCGCGAAACAGGTTGCGGCCATGTACGGCGAGATCCTGCCGGTACCGGAGCAGCGCGTGATCGTGGCGGATGAGGGCTTCAAGCTGGATTTCAGCGGTCGTGAACTGCTGTTCCTCGACGCGCCCGGACACGCCCGTCATCATTACGCCATCTGGGACGCGGAGAGCCGCGGCATTTTCAGCGGCGACGTATTCGGCCTGTCCTACCGCGAGGCGGACGGCCCGCTCGGTCCCTACCTGTTTCCCACCACCACGCCGGTGCAGTTCGAGCCGGATGCCTGGTACCGGACCCTGGATCGCTTCCTTGCGCTCGATCCCGCCTATGTCTACCTGACCCACTACGGCCGGGTCGGCAATGTGCGCAAGCTGGCCCATGAACTGCGCCGCGGCATCGCCAACTACGAGCGCCTGGCGCGTCACCACGCCGATGCGCCGGACCGGCATGGTGCGATCAAGCAGGCCATCACCACCCATGCTTTGCAGGAATTGCGCACGCTGAGCGCGCCGCTGTCGGAGCAGCAGGCGCTGGACTTGCTGGAGTTCGACATGGAATTGAATACGCAGGGTCTGGAAGTCTGGCTGGACAAGAATGTCCCTGCTGCCCGATAGGTCCGAGCTGGAGGCCGCCGCGGCCATCGTCTATCGCAGCATCAGGCCGACCCCGCAATACGCCTGGCCGCTGCTGGCGCAGCGTCTCGGCACCGAGGTCTGGGTCAAGCATGAGAATCACCTGCCCATCGGCGCGTTCAAGCTGCGCAGCGTGCTGGTCTATTTCGACGAGTTGCGCCGGCGCGAGCCGGAGCTGCGCGGCGTGATCACGGCAACGCGCGGCAACCACGGCCAGGCGGTGGCTTACGCGGCAGGCAAGCTCGGTCTCGAAGCAACGGTGGTGGTGCCGCACGGCAACTCGCGCGAGAAGAACGCCGCCATGCGCGCGCTCGGCGCGGTGCTGATCGAGCACGGCCAGGATTTCCAGGAATCGGTGGGACATGCCATCGAGCTGGCACAGCAGCGCGGACTGTACCGGGTGCCGTCGTTTCACCGCGACCTGATGCGCGGCGCCGCGACATTCTGGCTGGAACTGTTCAGCGCGGTGCCGGAACTGGACGTGGTGTTCGCGCCGATCGGCATGGGCTCGAACATCTGTGGCGCAGCGGCGGCCCGTGCCGCCACCGGTTCGCGCGCGCGGATCATCGGCGTGGTCTCGGATCAGGCCACGGCCTATGCGCAGTCCTTCGCCGAGCGGCGCATCGTCGAATCGCCGGTCAGCACCCGGCTTGCCGACGGCCTGGCCTGCCGCACGCCCGATCCCGCCGCCATGGCGATTATCTGGGAAGTAGTCGACGAGATGGTGCAGGTCAGTGAGGATGAAGTGGCGGCGGCAATGGCGGCCTATTTCACCGATACGCACAATGTCGCGGAAGGCGCCGGGGCGGCGGCCCTGGCGGGAGCGCTGAAACTCGCCGACCGCCTGCGCGGCAAGCGGGTCGGGGTGCCGCTCACCGGCGGCAATGTCGATCGCGAGGTATTCGCCGAAGTGCTGTCAGGCATGAAGCGCGGCTGAGCGCCGCTCCGGTGCAGTAGGATGGTGTTCTGTCCATTGCGGCATCTCCCGTGAATGGCGCCATACGGTTTTGAGAGGAGCCCCGATGAACGCCGAAGAGCGTGACCTTGAAAGAGTGCATCACCGCGCCTGCAACCTGTGCGAGGCGATCTGCGGTCTGGAGATCCGGGTGCGCGGCACTGAAATCCTGTCGATCCGCGGCGATCACGCCGATCCGCTGTCGCGCGGCCATATCTGCCCCAAGGCGGTGGCGCTGAAGGATATCCACCAGGACCCGGACCGCCTGCGCCAGCCGATGCGCCGCACCGCAACCGGCTGGGAGGAAATCAGCTGGGATGCGGCGCTGGATTTCGCGGCGGAGCGCCTGGTGGCGATCTCGCAGGCGCATGGCGCCAACAGCGTCGCCGCCTATTACGGTAATCCCAACGTCCACAACTACGGCTCGATGACGCATGGTTCACGCGCCCTGGGGCCGTTGAAAACGCGCAGCCGCTATTCCGCCACCTCGGTCGATCAGCTGCCGCACCAGTTGCTGGCTTTCTGGATGTACGGACATCAACTGCTGGTGCCGATCGCCGACATCGACCGCAGCGATTATTTCCTGGTGCTCGGCGCCAATCCGATGGCTTCCAACGGCAGCCTGATGACCGTGCCGGACTTCCGCGCCCGGCTCAAGGCCTTGCAGGCGCGCGGCGGCCGCATGGTGCTGCTCGATCCGCGCCGCACCGAGACCGCCGAAGTGGCCGACGAACACCATTTCATCCGCCCCGGTACCGATGCCGCCTTCCTGCTCGGCCTGCTCAAGACCATTTTCGACGAGGGCCTGGCCCGGCCGGGCAAGCTGGCGCAGTTCGCCGACGGCATCGAGGCGGCGGCGCAGGCCATCGGCGCCTTCGATCTCGAAGCGCTGTCCGCACACTGCGGCATCGCTGTGGAAACCATCCGCCGCATCGCGCGCGAATTCGCCACGGCGAAGAGCGCGGCGGCCTATGGCCGCATCGGCGTGTCGATCCAGCGCTGGGGCACGCTGAGCCAGTGGCTGATCCAGCTGCTCAACATCGTCACCGGCAATCTCGACCGCGAGGGCGGGGTGCTGTTTCCGCTGCCGGCGGTGGACATGATCGATTCGCCCGCCTCCAAGCCGGGACACTTCGCCAGCTGGAAGAGCCGCGTCCGCGGTCTGCCCGAGTTCGCCGGCGAGCTGCCGGTGGCGGCGCTGGCCGAGGAAATCCTGACGCCGGGCGAAGGGCAGATCCGCGCCCTGCTGACCAGCGCCGGCAATCCGGTGCTGTCCACGCCCAACGGCGCGCAGCTCGACCGCGCGCTGGACAGCCTCGAGTTCATGGTGTCGGTGGATATCTATCTCAACGAGACCACCCGCCACGCCGATCTGATCCTGCCGCCGACCTCGGCGCTGGAGCACGACCACTACGACCTGATCTTCCACGTCTTCGCCGTGCGCAACACCGCGCGCTACAGCGAGCCGCTGTTCGACAAGCCGCCGGGCGCGCTGCACGACTGGGAAATCTTCGAGAGCCTGGGCGCGCGCATTGCTCAGAAACTGGGCGTGAAGCACCAGGCTTCGCCGCGTCCGGACCAGATCATCGACATGGGCCTGCGCAGCGGGCCCTACGGCGGCTTGCGCAAGCATCCGCAGGATCTGAGCCTGGCCACGCTCAAACAGCAGCCCAGCGGTGTGGATTTGGGGCCCTTGCAGTCGAGCCTGCCGCAGCGCCTGGTCCATGGCGACAAGCGCATCCGCTGCGCGCCGCCGGAAGTGCTGGCGGAGCTGGAGAATTTCGCCGCGGAATTGCCGGAAGGGCTGGTGGACGGCGCGCTGAGCCTGATCGGCCGCCGCCACCTGCGCAGCAACAATTCCTGGATGCACAACTCGGCACGGCTGGTAAAGGGGCCGACACGGCACCAGTTGCTGATGCACCCGCAGGACCTGGCCAGCCGCGGCCTCAAGGACGGCAGCGCGGTGCGCATCCGCTCGCGCGCCGGCGAAGTGGTGGTGGAAGTGGAGTCCAGCGACGAGGTCATGCCCGGCGTGGTCAGCCTGCCGCACGGCTGGGGCCATGACCGCGCCGGCACCCGCATGGGCGTGGCGCAGGCGCATGCCGGGGCCAGCAGCAACGACCTGACCGACGAGACCTATCTCGACCGGCTGTCCGGAAACGCGGCCCTAAACGGGGTGGCGGTGACGGTGGAAGCAGCTTAGAGCCTGTAAACGCTAAAATTGCGCAATGTCCGCACTGCGCAATCTCCGCTGTTGCCGCCTGGCTGGTGCCGGCGCCCTGTTGCTTCTGGGCATGGCGTTGAGCGGCTGCTCCTCGATCGACTACTTCACCCATCTGGCCCATGGCGAATACAGCGTGCTGTCCGCGCGCAAGCCGATCGACCAGGTGATTGCCGATCCGGCCACCGCCCCCAAGCTCAGGGCGCGGCTGCAGCTGGCCGAGCAGGCCCGGGCCTTTGCCTCGGACAAGCTGGATCTGCCGCGCAACGGCAGCTACACGGTGTACGCCGATGTCGGCCGCACCTATGTGGTGTGGAACGTGTTCGCCACGCCGGAGTTTTCGCTCAAGCCGGTGACGCATTGCTTCCTCATCGCCGGCTGCGTCGGTTATCGCGGCTACTTCGACCGCCCCCGCGCCGAGGCGGAGGCGAAGGAGCTGGATGGCCAGGGCTACGAAACCTATATCGGCGGCGTGCCGGCGTATTCCACCCTGGGCTGGTTCGACGATCCCATCCTCAATACCATGATGCACTGGGACGACGATGCGCTGAACAGCACCATCTTCCACGAGCTGGCGCACCAGAAGCTGTACCTGAAGAGCGATACCGCTTTCAACGAGTCCTTCGCCACCTTCGTGCAGGAAGAGGGCCTGCGCCAATGGCGCCTGGCGCGCGGCCTGCCGCCGGGGGACAACACCGTCCATCAGCGCGAGGATGCCTTTACCCAACTGGTGCTGGAGGCGCGCGCGCGGCTGGAGACGCTGTATGCCAGCGGCGTGCCGGCGGAGCAGATGCGCGCCGCCAAGCTGGCCGAGATCGAGCGCCTGCGCGCCGACTACCGCAGCCTGCGCGACACGCAATGGCAGGGCTACAGCGGTTACGATGCCTGGATGAATGGGCCGATCAACAACGCCAAGCTGCTGCCTTTCGGGCTGTATCACAAGTGGGTGCCGGCTTTCGCCGCGCTCTATGCACAGCAGGGCGGGGACTGGGTGAAATTCTTCGCCGCGGCGAAGGCCCTGACCAAGCTGGATGAGGAGCCACGCGCCGCGGCGCTGGAGCAACTGGCCCCTGCGGCGGCGGGCACAGGCGGAACCGCGCAATGACCCGCATCCATGTGGCGGAGCCGCTGGCAGTGGATGCGCGCTTCGCCCTGCCGGAAGCCGCCGCGCGCCATGTGGCGCAGGTGCTGCGCATGCGCCAGGGCGAGCTGCTGACCCTGTTCAACGGCACCGGCGGCGAATACGACGCGGTGATCGAGGCGGTGGACCGCCGCGCGGTGCAGGTGCGGGTGGAGAATTACCGCGAGGTCGAGCGCGAATCCAGTTTGTCCATGACCCTGGCGCAATGCGTGTCCAAGGGCGAGCGCATGGACTACACCATCCAGAAGGCGGTGGAGCTGGGCGTGGCCGCCATCGTGCCGCTGCTGTCGGCGCGCAGCGTGGTCAAGCTCGACAGCGAGCGCTGGGAGAAGAAGCTCGAGCACTGGCGCGGCGGGGTTGTCTCCGCCTGCGAGCAGTCCGGCCGCACCGCCGTGCCGCATGTCGCGCCGGTGCAGAAGCTGGATGCCTGGCTGGCCGCGGCCGGGCAGGGGCCGCGCTTCGTACTCGCTCCCGGCGGACATCATGCCTTGAAGCAGTTGCCGCAGGCGCAGGCGGCGACCTTGCTGGTGGGGCCGGAAGGCGGCCTCAGCGACGAGGAAATCGCGCTGGCGGTGCATCGCGGCTTCACCGCCATCGGCCTGGGGCCGCGCGTACTGCGCACCGAAACCGCCGGGGTGGCCGCGCTGGCCGCCTTGCAGGCTCTCTGGGGTGATCTGGGATAAAGGGGTAAGATGAAATCATGCTGATTACCAATGCCGTGCTGGTCAACGAAGGCCGCCGTTTCGAGGCGGATCTGCTCATCAAGGGCGAGCGCATCGAAAAGATCGCGCCGAAGATCGCTGCGCCCGCGGGCGTCAAGGTGCTGGACGCGAAGGGGCGCTTCCTGCTGCCGGGCGTGGTCGACGACCAGGTGCACTTCCGCGATCCGGGCCTGACCCACAAGGGCGATCTGTCGACCGAGTCGGCGGCGGCGGTGGCGGGCGGCACCACCAGCTTCATCGACATGCCCAACGTCATTCCGCAGACGGTGACGCGGGCGGCGCTGGCCGAGAAGTACCGCATGGCGCAGGGGCGGGCGCACGGCAACTACGGCTTCTACTTCGGCGCCACCAACGACAACGTCGAGGAAATCGCGCGGCTGGAGCCGGGCGAAACGCCGGCCGTGAAAATCTTCATGGGCGCTTCCACCGGCAACATGCTGGTGGACAACCCGGTGACCCTGGAGGCGATCTTCGCGCGTTCGCCGGCGATCCTGCTGACCCACTGCGAAGACACGCCGCTGATCAAGCTCAACGAGGAGAAGGCGCGGCAGAAGTACGGCGAGGACGTGCCGTTCTCCGAGCATCCGCATATCCGTTCGGTGGAAGCCTGCTACAAGTCGACCGAGCTGGCGGTGGGCCTGGCGCGCCGTCACGGCGCGCGGCTGCACGTGCTGCATCTGACCAGCGCGCGCGAGCTGGAGTTCTTCCAGCCCGGGCCGGTGCGGGGCAAGCAGATCACGGTGGAAGCCTGCGTCCATCATCTGTATTTCGACGAATCGCGCTACCCCGATATGGGCAGCCTGCTCAAGTGCAATCCGGCGGTGAAGAGCGCCAGCGATCGCGTCGCCCTGGTGGCGGCGGTGCGCGAGGGCCGCATCGACATCATCGCCACTGATCACGCGCCGCACACGCGCGAGGAGAAGGCGCAGAAGTACTTCAAGGCGCCCTCCGGCCTGCCGCTGGTGCAGCACTCCCTGCTGGCCCTGTTCGAGCTGGTGGCGCGCGGCGAACTGGATCTGGAAACGGTGGTGCAACGCGCCATGCACGCCCCGGCCGAGCGCTTCGGCGTGCAGGAGCGCGGCTTCCTGCGCGAAGGCGGCTATGCCGATCTGGTGCTGGTCGATCCGGCCAAACCGACCGTGGTCACGCCGGAAAGCGTGCTGTACAAGTGCGGCTGGTCGCCGTTCGACGGCCATACCTTCGCTGCCAGCATCGCCTCCACCTGGGTCAACGGCGAGCTGGCCTGGGACGGCAGCAAGGTGCTGGCGCCGCGCGGGCAGAGGTTGCGCTTCGGCGCCTGAGCGCTCTCCGATGAAGCAGAAGACGCGCTGCACCTGGGCCGGCGAGCAAGCGCTGATGCAGGCCTACCACGACGAGGAGTGGGGCAGGCCGCAGCACGACGACCGCGTCCTGTTCGAATTCCTGATCCTGGAGGGAGCCCAGGCCGGCCTGAGCTGGAGCACCATCCTCAACAAGCGCGACAACTACCGCCGCGCCTTTCACCAGTTCGATCCGAGGAAGATCGCGCGTTACGGCGACAAGGATCGCGAGCGCCTGATGGGCGATGCGGGCATCGTGCGCAACCGGCTCAAGATCGGCGCGGCCATCGGCAACGCCCAGGCCTACCTGGAGCTATGCCGGACCGAAGGCAGCCTCGACGCCTGGCTGTGGCGCTGGGTCGACGGCAAGCCGCTGGTCAATCGCTGGACCGGCATGGGGCAGGTGCCGGCGCGCACCGAACTGTCGGACCGGATCAGCAAGGACTTGCAGAAGCGCGGCTTCAAGTTCGTCGGCAGCACCATCATCTACGCCTATCTGCAGGCGGTGGGGGTGGTGAACGACCATCTGGTCGGGTGCTTCTGTCATGCCGAATTGAGTGGTCGCGGCAAGAAATGACCGGCTCCCCGAGATGAAATCCCCTCTCCCCACGTTCGTGGGGAGAGGGGATTTACAAGCTATCTGCGTTTTTACTCAGCGTCGACGTAGCGCCAGCGCACACCCTGCGCCGAATCCTCGATCAGCACGCCGCGCGCCTTGAGCGCGTCGCGGATGCGGTCGGCTTCCTTGAAGTTTTTTTCTTTCTTCGCGGTAGCCCGTTGTGCGATCAGGTCTTCGATTTCCGCCGCCTCGGGGGCGCCTTCGCCGTGGGCGCTGGGCAGGGCGAACCAGGCCTGCGGCGACTGGTGCAGCAGGCCGAGCAGGCTGCCGGCGTCGCGCAGCTGGGCGGCGAGGCGGGACTTTTCCTCCGCGCTTTCGGCCTTGTTGAGCGCGCGCACCAGCTCGAACAGCTCGGCCAGCGCGGCAGGTGTGTTCAGATCGTCTTCCAGCGCGGCGACAAAGGCCTCGGGCGCCCTGGCGTCGGAGGGCGCCACTTCGCCGGCATCGCGCAGGGCGCCATACAGGCGGTCCAGCTTGCGCCGTGCATCGGCGATGGTTTCGTCGTTCCAGTCCAGCGGCTGGCGGTAGTGGCCGGTGAGCAGGCCCAGGCGGATGGCTTCGCCCGGCGCGTGCTTGAGCATTTCACGCACCAGCAGCACATTGCCCAGCGACTTCGACATCTTCTCGCTGTTCATGGTGACGAAGCCGTTGTGCAGCCAGTAGCGCGCGAAGACCTGGCCGCCGTGGGCGCAGGTGGACTGGGCGCGTTCGTTCTCGTGATGCGGGAACACCAGGTCGTGGCCGCCGCCGTGGATGTCGATGGTGTCGCCGAGCAGGGCTTCGGCCATGGCCGAGCATTCGATGTGCCAGCCCGGACGGCCGCGACCCCAGGGCGAGTCCCAGCCCGGCAGTTCCGGCGTGGAGGGTTTCCACAGCACGAAGTCGCCGGGGTCTCTCTTGTATGGCGCCACTTCGACGCGCGCACCGGCCAGCATTTCCCGCGTGTCGCGTTTGGACAACTGGCCGTAATCGGCGTAGGTGGAAACCTGGAACAGCACATGGCCTTCGGCGGCGTAGGCATGGCCGGAGGCGATCAGCCGCTCGATCATGGCGATGATCTGCGGAATGTGCTCGGTGACGCGCGGCTCGTGATCGGTGGGGGCCACGCCCAGGGCCGCCAGGTCCTCGTGGAAAGCGGCGGCGTAGCGGCTGGTGATGACGCCGATCTCCACCCCTTCCTTCGCTGCGGCGGCGTTGATCTTGTCGTCGATGTCGGTGATGTTGCGGACATAGGACACGCCGGCATAGCGGCGGCGCAGCACACGCGCCAGCACGTCGAACACTACCGGCGGGCGGTAGTTGCCGATATGGGCGTAGTTGTAGACCGTCGGGCCGCAGACATACATGCTGACCCGCTGAGGGTCCTGCGGTTCAAACTGTTCCTTGCGGCCGGTGGCGGTATTGTGGAGTTGCATCGCGGCGGGTGGGTCCGGTTGGGCGGGCAAAAGCCGCGCAAGGATACCCGTGCCACGGGGGGATGTCAGATTTTGCGGCAGATTCGGGTCGGATTTGAGCCCGCAACGCGGGCCACAGACCCTAAAACAGCTGGCCGACAATCATTCCCAGCGCAATCCCGCCGACAAATGCCCAAACGGCCCAGATGTAGCGCCGCTTGTACCGTGTCCGTCCGAGACGGCTGTCATAGTACGTCATCATGCCCTGAACCCTGCCCCCGCTGTCGGCGATAGCATGCAACCTGTTCCAGGTCCTTCTGATGAAGCTAGTAAAAACTTACTACACTCGATTGGAAAATCGTCCGCAACACTATTCATAGCAGCTTCCATGCCGCTCTCCCTGTGGTTCAATTTGTTCCGGCGCAAATGCTGGCCGTCCTGGCGCCGCCATATGCAAGCCATTGTTTTTAGAGGAATTCTTTGAAGCTGGATACCTGGCTCACCTTCTTCGTCGCGGCCTGGCTGATCTGCCTGTCGCCCGGCCCCGGCGTGCTCTCCAGTGTGACTGCCGGCATGCGCTGGGGGTTCCGCCGTGCACTGTGGAACATCCTGGGGCTCGAAGTTGGTTCGATGATCCTGATCGGCACGGTTGCCACCGGCCTTGGCGCGGTGCTGTCGGCCTCGGTGCTGGCCTTCAACCTGATCAAGTGGTGCGGCGCCGCCTACCTGGTCTATCTCGGGGTGCAGCAATGGCGCTCGCCGGTGCGGCCGCTGGTCGCCGACAGTTCCGGCGAGGCAGTGCCGTTCGCCGCTTCCTCGATTTTCCTGCGCGGCCTGCTGATCAATGTCAGCAATCCCAAGGCGATCCTGTTCACCCTGGCGGTGACGCCGCAGTTCGTCGATGCCGGCCTGCCGCAGTGGCCGCAGTACCTGACCATCATGGCGACGCTGCTGTTCACCGATTCGGTGTCGATGTCGATCTATACCGCGCTCGGCGCGCGCGCCCTGCAGGCGCTGCGCTCACCCGAAGTGATCCGCTGGACCAACCGCGGCTTCGGCAGCCTGTTCATCGGTGCCGGCGCGGCGCTGGCGGCATTCCGGCGTTAACCGGCCCAGGTCATGCCACGCTACCGCAATCGCTACGCCCACGACGGACACGGTCTTGCCGACGCGCTCAAATGGATGGGCGAATTCCGCAAGATGAAGTGGCAGCGGATCGATTTCCCGCTGGCGCAGAACGATCCGCCCTGGCTCAAGGCCAACCGCAGCCGGGACAGCCTGACCTGGGTCGGCCACTCCACCTTCCTGCTGCAGCTTGGCGGGCTCAACCTGCTCACCGATCCGCATTTCACCGGCCGTGCCTCGCCGTTTTCCTTTGCCGGGCCGGCGCGGCTGGTGCCGCCGGGCCTGGGCTTCGCCGACCTCCCGGCGATCGACCTGGTGCTGGTCTCGCACAACCACTACGACCATCTGGACGAACAGAGCGTGCGGCGCATCGCGCGCGACCATGCCGGGGTGCAGTTCGTGGTGCCGCTGGGGCTGGCGGTCTGGTTCCGCGCCCGCGGCATCAGCCGGGTGACCGAGCTGGACTGGTGGCAATCGGCGGAGCTGGGGGCGGCGCGCATCAGCGCGGTGCCGGTGCAGCACTTTTCCGGACGCGGCCTGCACGACCGCGACGCCACCCTGTGGTGCGGCTTCGTGGTGGAACTGGCCGGGCGCAGGATCTTCTTTGCCGGCGACACCGGCTACTCGCGGGACTTCGCCGACATCGCCGCGCGCTTCCCGCCCATGGACCTGTCGCTGCTGCCGATCGGCGCCTACGATCCGCGCTGGTTCATGTCGCCGGTGCATGTCGATCCGGCCGAGGCGGTGCGCATCCACCAGGACCTGCGCAGCCGGCTGTCGGTGGCGATGCACTGGGGCACGTTCCGCCTCACCGCCGAGCCGCTGGACCAGCCGCCGCAGCTGCTGGCGCGGGCGCTCGAGGCGGCCGGCATCGCGCCGGAACGCTTTGTGGTGTTCCGGCACGGCGAGACGAGGCTGCTGGATCTGGGTGCCGGAACGGCACTCCCGTCACCCTGACCACGCAGATTTCAGTTCTCGGCCACGGTAATCAGCAGCGGCGACTGAAACATCGCGGCCGGAGAGATCACAGGTTCATCCAGCGGGATGTGATCGCCGTAGCGTTCACGCATCTTCAATTGCACAATGGGATTGGAAAGATTGAAGTCCCTGACATGCTGCAAGCTGCCGATTTCCACTCCAAGTGCGTTCTTGTAGACCTTCCACACCAGTTCTGAACAATACATCCGGTCGTCGGACCACTCGAATGTCAGATCGTAGGGGCGCCCTGCAAAGCGCTGTGCACTGCTTTCAAGGCGTTGCAGGGCCTCGGGAGTGAGCCGCTGGGCGGCGTCGCTCAGTCGTTTTACGACGTAGTGGTGCCCGTTCCCCCGTGCGATCCAGCGATCGAGCGAGGTATAGCGCACGGTAGCCTCCGCCTCGTAAACAGCGGGTTTGCCGTTGCGGAGAATGATCAGCCCCATATGGCTGTATTTGGATCCCGTGGCCAGCTGGATGGCAACGCTCTGGGAGGAATGCGAAGTCTGAAAGACGATGTCGCCCTCCTTGACCTCCGGTATCGGCGTGCTGGCCTTACAGGCTGTGACAAGCAGGAGCAGCAGTAGGGCAAAACGTCTCATTGAGATGGGTTCGCCGCCTATCCGCACATTCAGTTCAAGACTAGTCCCAGGAACACGCCGAAGTCGGGCGAGGCGTAGACATTGGCCTTTTCCTGGAAGCCCAGGCTGATCGCGGTCTTCGCGGTAATGCGATAGCTGGTGCTGACGGTGAGGGGCGCGGCGATATGGTCCAGGGCCGCCAGCTGGCTGTCCTTGTACGGCGCGGCGTGGAAGTACACCTGCACCTTGGCATCCCAGCGCGGCGTGAAGCGAACGCCGAGGCCGGCGGCGCCGAAGGCCAGGCTGTTCTTCTGCAGGTCGGGTAGCACGTCACCGGTGGCGGTGTAGCTGTAACCGAGTGAGCCGTACAGCGTCAGCCATTTGAAGAAGCCGCCCAGAGGCAGGCCGCCGTCGAGCCACGCGGCGCCGCCGAAGGCGCCGTTGCCGGACAGGTGGCTGGCGTCGCCGGTGGGCAATTGCAGCATGGCGCGCGCCGTCAGGTGGTCGGCCAGGCGGTAGCCGCTGCTGATGCGCACGTCGCCGAAGGTGACGCTGCCCTGGCTGACGTTGAGCAACAGCTGGTTATTGCTCATGTACTGGTAGAGGTAGCGATCCTTTGGAGCCTGGTCGCGGCCGCCATTGGGCAGGCCCCATAGCCGGTGCCAGTTCTGGATGATCGGGTCGAGGATGCCGCCGCCCTGCGCCAGCAGGGGCACGAACACACCCGCTTCCCAGCGATCGGTAATGCCGTAGTGCAGATCGTAGGAAAGCTGTGTCGCCTCGCCGTCGATGATGAGGCTCTCGTTGGCATTGCCGATCGAGGCGTATTCGTTGGTATCGTTCAGGTAAATGCGCTGCTGCAGGGCGCCGCCTGGCAGCACATCCGGCCGGCCCAGCGCCGGCAGGGCGAAACCGCGCGCCAGCGCGCCCATTTCCACCGGGGGCGGATCGTCGGCGAATGCGATGGGGCAGAACACGAATGCAAGAAGTGCTAGGCGACGCATGGAGACTCCCCTCCCTGGTGTGGCGATTTTTATCCTGATCCGGGACCGGGCCGGATCAAGCGCTTAAACACTGCTGAGTTTGATATGTTCCTTGATCGGCAGGCGCACGGTGAGATCCATTTCGTGGAAGCCCCTGACGCCGCGCGCCCGGTCCTCGAAGAAGAACTTGAGGCCGTGATAGATGGTGGGAAATGCGATCTCCTCCCAGGGGATTTCTTCCTCCCGCATCAGCCGTGTTTCGGAGCTTTCCGAGGTGGCGCCGTGGTGTTCGCCCTTCATGCGGCCGCGGTGCAGCATGTAGACCTGACTGACATAGGGCACGGCGATTACCGCGAACAGGTCGTCGATCTCCACTTCGGCCTGCGATTCCTCCAGCGTCTCCCGCGCCGCGCCTTGGGCGCTGGTCTCAGCCAGTTCCAGGAAGCCGGCCGGGAAGGTCCAGAAACCCAGGCGCGGCTCGATCGCCCGGCGGCACATCAGGATGCGGCCGTCGGCGGCTTCCGGTACGCAGCCGGCGATGATGCGCGGGTTGTGGTAATGAATCGTTCCACAGTGGTCGCAGACATGCCGCGGCAGGTGGTCGCCCGGCGGAATCCGGAATTCGACCGGATGACCGCAGGCACTGCAGAACTTCATCAGGTTTGCAGGGAACATAAGCGCTGGTTGCGGACTGGGAAATACGGCATGGGAAGCGTAGCAGAGTAAGTCTATAAAGGCTGGATTTAAGCGGAAAAATCGGACATTATCGCGACAGAACTAAGGCTGGAGCGCAGGCAGTCGCGCGATCCGGCTCCGTACCACCAGGCAGGGGCAGGGGGAGTCATGAAAAAGGTCTTGGCGTTGATGCTGCTTTCGGCGACGGCGACCGTGCACGCACAGGGGCTGATGAAAAGCGTGGGCGGCAGCAGTTCCAGCGACAGCAGTTCCGGTTCGCAGTCTTCGACGGGTTCCTTCGACGACGACAAGCTGTATAACTTCTACGTCGGCGCCGACCTGCAGAACACCAAGCTGTCGGTGTCCGACTCGAACAGCTTCGGCGGCCTCAATGCCTCCGATTTCGACAGCAAATTCTGGGACGTCCGCGCCGGTTATCGCCTGTTCAAGGTGGTCGGCATCGAGGTCCATTACGGCGTTCCCGATCAGAACGATCAGGACCCCGGCCGCTACAAGAAGCGCAATTATTACGGCGCTTTCGCCGTGCCCACGGCCAACGTGTTCGACCTGTTCGAACTCGGCTTTCCGATCGGCTACACCAATTCCAGCATCACCGTGAACGGCGCCAACAGCGCCGGTACCGATACCACGGTGGACAAGCACCTCAACAGCATCGCCTACGGCGCCAACCTGGAAATCCCGGTGCGCGTGTTGTGGCATGCGCTGCCTGACGTCCGCCTCACCGGCGGCGGCATGGTGTATTACCAGCGCAGCGACGCGCGCGAATACGGCTACCACTTCGGCCTGCGCTATGACTTCGGCTTCGGCAACCCACCTGTCGACGCGGCCGCCGCGCCGCCGCCCGAGCCGCCTCCCCCGGAGGCCCCGGCTGCGGAAGCGCCGCCGCCTCCGCCGGCTCCGGTGTGCACGCCGCCGGCCGGCTTCAAGGTTGACGCCAACTGCCACATCATCGAGCAGAAAGTGGTACTGAATTCAGTGGATTTCGAATTCAATTCGGACAAGCTCACCGCCCCAGCGCAGCAGACGCTGGATCAGGTGGCAACGGCGCTGGCGGCGCAGCCCGAACTGAACGTGGAGATCGAGGGGCATACCGACGGCATCGGCTCGGTCGCCTACAACATGAAGCTGTCGCAGCGCCGCGCCGACGCGGTCAAGGCCTATCTGGTCGGCAAGAGCGTCGATGGCGGGCATCTGGTGGCGCAGGGCTATGGCAAGAGCCACCCGATCGCCAGCAACGATACCGACGAAGGCCGCGCGCAGAACCGTCGTGTCGAGTTCGATGTTCAGAACGCGCCGTTCGACGTGAAGGTGGTCAAGCAGGGCGCATCGGCGGCCTCGACCGAAGCCGCCGAGCAGGGGCCTGGGCCGAAACCTGCGAAGAAGCATCACAAGAAGCCGGCGGCGCCGGCAGCGGCGGATCAATCCGCTGCGCCAGCGGATGCTGCTCCTGCAGCGACGGATGCTGCGCCGGCACCTGCCGCACCCGCGGACGCTGCACCTGCGCCGGCGGACACCGCTCCGGCTCCGGCACAGCCGCCACAGTGATGCGCTAGGGTTTCAGCGGAAGCATGAGGGCGGCCAGGTGCCGCCCTCATCATTTAAGGGGGGTATTCGATGTCGACGCCGGATCCGCTGCCGCGCAAAAGCGGGATGCACACGCTGGATATTTTTGTCGGCGCCTGCGCGTTGCTGATTTCGGCGGTCTCGCTGTTCATGGCCTATCGTTCGAACCAGCTGCAGGATCGCATGCTCGAGGCGAGCATCTGGCCCTATCTGTACTGGGACAGCAGCAATACCAACGAGCAGAGGAATGTGGATGAGGTTTCTCTGGGATTCAGGAACGTCGGCGTGGGCCCGGCCCGGATCGAATCGCTGCAACTAAGCTACAAGGGGCAGTTGCTCGCCGACTTCAAGGAGTTCGTGGCGGCTTGCTGCAAGGCGGAGACCGCGCCTCTCAAGAGTTGGCATTCCCGCACCTCGGACATCAATCCGGCGGTGATCCCGGCGCATGACGAAATCAGGTTCTTTGGCGTCGACAAGAGCGACCAGAACACCGCGTTCTGGGACAAGCTCAATCAGGAGCGCTCCAACCTGGTGGCGCGGGTCTGCTATTGCTCGGTGCTTGACGATTGCTGGCTGCTCGACTCCAGCAAGTCGACGCCGGACAAGATTCCGCAATGTCCAGCTCCGTCAGGTGTGCAATATCACTGAGGCAGAATGTCATCCTGACAAGCACCGCGCCATCCATGGCGCGGACTGTTCAAACAAGCAAGTTAACTAAAAGCCTGAATCCCGGTTTGGGCGCGGCCGAGGATCAGGGCGTGCACATCGTGCGTGCCCTCGTAGGTGTTCACCACTTCCAGGTTGACCAGGTGGCGGATCACGCCGTATTCGTCGGAGATGCCGTTGCCGCCGAGCATGTCGCGTGTGGTGCGCGCAATGTCCAGCGCCTTGCCGCAGGAATTGCGCTTCATCATCGAGGTGATTTCCACGGCGGCGGTGCCGGCGTCCTTCATCCGTCCCAGGCGCAGGCAGCCCTGTAGCGCCATGGTGATATCGGTCTGCATGTCGGCCAGTTTTTTCTGGATCAGCTGGTTGGCGGCCAGCGGGCGGCCGAACTGCTTGCGGTCGAGGGTGTATTGCCGCGCGCTGTGCCAGCAGAATTCGGCCGCGCCCAGCGCGCCCCAGGAGATGCCGTAGCGGGCCGCATCGAGGCAGGTGAAAGGGCCCTTGAGGCCGCTGACGCCCGGCAGCAGGTTTGCTTCCGGCACGAACACTTCATCCATGACGATGCCGCCGGTAATGGAGGCGCGCAGGCCGACCTTGCCGTGGATCACCGGGGCGGACAGGCCTTTCATGCCTTTCTCAAGGATGAAGCCGCGGATCGCGCCGTCATCGGTCTTGGCCCACACCACGAAGACGTCGGCGATGGGGCTGTTGGTGATCCAGGTCTTGGCGCCGGAAAGCAGATAGCCGCCGCTGGCGGATCTGGCCCGTGTCGCCATCGAGCCGGGGTCGGAGCCGTGGTCCGGCTCGGTCAGGCCGAAGCAGCCGATCGATTCGCCGCGCGCCAGCCCGGGCAGGTACTGGCGCCGCTGCGTTTCGCTGCCGAACAGGTGGATCGGCACCATCACCAGCGAGGATTGCACGCTCATCATCGAACGAAAGCCGGAATCGACCCGCTCGATCTCGCGGGCGATCAGGCCGTAGCTGACGTAGTTGAGGCCGGCGCCGCCGTACGCTTGCGGAATGGTCGCGCCGAGCAGGCCCAGATCTCCCATCTCGCGGAAAATCGCCGTGTCGGTGCGCTCGTGGCGGAACGCTTCCAGCACCCGCGGCATCAGCCGCTCGCGCGCATAGGCGGCGGCACTGTCGCGCACCATGCGCTCTTCCGTTTCCAGCTGCTCGTCCAGAAGCAGGGGATCGGCCCACTGAAATTCCGCTTTTGTGCGGCCGCTGGCCATGGCTTGCTCCACAGTGACAGACCCCAATGTTGCTGCATTTTCGCAGGTTTACCGATCTTTACGCCGCGGCAACGCTTTTAAACCCTGCTACGGCGTCCAATGTTGGCGTACTCCCACGCCTCCCCAGGAACACCCATGCGCAAACTGATCTTTCTACCGGCCGCGATTCTCGCCGCCGCCATGCTGTCCACCGCCGTCAATGCCCAGGGCCCCGGCCCCGATGGCCCCGGCGGCCACGGCTGGCACCATCATCATCGCGGCGGCGCCATGATGCATGAGCTGAAGGAGCTGAATCTGAGCGACGCCCAGAAAACCAGCGTCAAGGCCTTGTTCAAGACTGCTCACGAGCAGCTCAAGCCGCAGTTCGAGGCGGTGAGGACACAGCGCGAGGCGCTCAATGCGGCGACGCCGGGTTCAGCCGCGTTCCAGACCGCCGCTACCAGCCTGGCACAGGCCGAATCCACCGCGGCGAGCGCCCGCGTACAGCAGGAAGCCGCTCTGCGCACACAGATTTATGCGCTGCTCACCAGCACGCAGCAGTCGCAACTGGCGACACTGCAGGCGCAGCACCAGGCCAAGATGGCCGAATGGCAGGCCAAGCACGCCCAGGCCCAGCCCGCCAACTGAGCCGCAGCATCAGACCCCCGCCGGCGCGATCGCCGGCGGGGGTTTTTGCTTGTTTGAACAGCCCCGACAGGATGTCCATTACGCGCATTGATTGCGCAGGAATGCGACAGTGTCCGGCACCGAAGTAAACTGGTGCTCGTCATCCGCCGCCGGCCGCTCGACCAGCCAGGCCGACAGGCGCATGCCGGTGTCCCGGCGTTGCGCGCGGCCGAGCCTCACGCAGAACGGGGCGCCGTTCGGCACCAGCTCGATCAGGGCCTGCTCGAAGTCCGCCAACAGCGACATGGGCTTGTCGGCTCCGTTCACGATCCTTCTCAACTCTTCAGCGGTTCCCCGCGTCAACACGATCTTCTTCACGACTTCTCTTCCTCGGCGTGCTGCGCGCACGCATGCGCCCCTGCTGCTGGTGCCGGGCGGGTTCGAGAGAGGTTTGGTGCTGCTTGGTAAACCTGGTCTTCGTTTCCCGTCTGGCGAACCTGACGGGAGGGGACCGGTCAGGTGTTACTGGACGCGATGAGCTCGCGTTTTGCCGTTAATGACGTTCCGCTGCTGCGAGGTCATGGCGGCAAAGCTGGACGGCATGCACCAGGCACCGCGCGCGCAGGCATAGGCGGCGCCGGAGCGCATGGCCTGTGCAGCGAGTGTGTGGGTCTGGTTGAACATGTGGTTCAGCGGGTCAAAGGTGATGCAATGGTCCCGATGTTAGCCGGGCGAGATGACGCTTTCAAGTACTGCGCAAGGCGGCAGCAAGAATTTTTGCGCCGGGGCTCACTACTTTTCGGAAGCTCTTGCTGTCCTGCAGGCAGCGGCCGCAGCGCTGGCTGCGGCCGCTGCCTTGCCCGATCGATGCCGCTCAATCGGGCAGGCGCAGTCCCTTCGTTTCCATCGCAAACGGAATGATCAGCAGCCCGAGCAGGAAGGCAATGGCGGTGGTCGCCACCGGGATGCCCATGCTGCCGTAGTTGTGAATCGCCGTGCCAAGCAGGAAGTTGACGCCGGCGCCGATCAGGCGGCCGAAGGAGGTGGCGAAGGCGAAAGCAGTGGCGCGTACCGCCGTGCCGTACTGCTCCGGCAGCCACAGGCTGAACACGGCGAAGTTGCCGCCGAAGAAGCCGAGGAAGAACAGCACCGCGATGAACGGCACCAGGCCATTGGGCAGGTAGAAGGCCCAGCCGAAGCTGAGCCAGATGCAGCAGGCCATGCCGGTAAAGAAAAACGCCAGGGTTTTGCGGCGTCCGATGCGCTCCGCCAGGATCGGCACCAGCAGGCAGCCCAGGATGGTGCCGATCGACAGCAGGCCGGTGCCGAGCGAGGCAGTGCGTACCGCCGCCACCGCGTCCATGCCCTGCTTCTTGGCCAGGGTGATGATGGCGCTCGGCTCATACACCGCGCCGGCCCACAGGCCGATGATCGCCACGGTGAGCAGGGCGGCATTGACGATGGTGCGGCGGCGGTACTGCGCACCGAAGATCTGCGCCAGCGGGCTCGATGCCTTGCTCACTGCCTTGACGGCGGCCTTGGCCCATTTCTCCGGCTCCTTGACCTTGAACATGATGTAGAGCGACAGCAGCACCGGCGCCAGGCCGCAGAGGAACATGGCGCGCCAGCCAAAGCGCGCGCCGACGGTGAAATTCAACGCAGCGGCAAGGAAGAAGCCGGCGTAGTAACCGGTCTGCAGGTAACCCGCGCCCATCTTGCGGCGATCCTCGGGCCAGGCCTCAGCCACATAAGTGCCGGCCAGTGCCCATTCGCCGCCGATGCCGATGCCGGCGAGAAGGCGGAACAGGCCGAGCTGCCACACGTTCTGCGACAGCGCCGCCGCGCCGGTGAAGATGGCATAGACCACCACCGATGCGGCGAGCACGCGGGTGCGGCCGAAGCGGTCGGCGATCGGTCCCCAGATGAAGGCCAGGCCCCAGCCCACCAGGAACAGCGCGAACAGGATCGAGCCGACCAGGCCGACATTGGCGGGGGAGCCGTCCATGCCCGACTTGGGCAGCAGTTCGGTCAGGGCTGGACTCAGCACCAGGGCATAGATAAACGAATCCATGCCGTCGAGGGTCCAGCCGGTCCAGGCGGCCCAGAAGCCGGTGATCTGGTTCCGCGAAAGCTTGCTGCGCTTGCCGGCGGGCATCGGCGCCGCCGCCGAATTCGGAATACCGCTCATGTCTTCTCCTCAATCGCATCGCGGCCGGGCCGCGTTTCCGGTTGATCGGGCTGACCGCGTGGGCGGGCGCCATCTTCTTGTTGCTTCGATTTCGCATATTGTATACATTATGCAAATGACGAATACAAGCTACCGCTTCGGCAATCCGCTGCTCGGCCGGCAGAGTTCGCCGGAGGTGATTGCCGAGTCCTTGCGGCAGGCGATCATCGAAGGCCAGCTGGGTCCGGGCGAGTCGCTGCGCCAGGAAAACCTGGCGCAGCATTTCGCCGTCAGCCGTATCCCGGTGCGCGAAGCCCTGCGCCAACTGGAGAGCGAGGGCTGGATCGAGTTCCAGCGCAATCGCGGCGCCCGCGTCACTACGCTCAGCGCCGCAGAGGTGCGCGAGATTTACGAGATCCGCGCTTCGCTCGAAGTCACCGCGCTGCGGCTGGCGGCACCGCACCATACGGCGCAAAGCCTGGACCGGGCCGGTGCGATCCTGCGCGCTTCGCACAGCGAAGCGGACCGCTCGCTGCATGTGCAGCACAACCGCGAGTTCCACCTGGCACTGTATGCGCCGGCCGCGCGTCCGCGCCTGCTGGCCATGATCGATTCGCTGCACAGCCAGGGCGAGCGTTACCTGCGGCTGAAGCTGGACCTGCCGGCGTACAAGCAGCAGTCGGATGATGAACACCAGCAGATTCTCGAAGCGCTGCGCGGCGGCGCAATCGAGCGTGCGGTAGGCATACTCGAACCACACCTGCTGCAAACCGGCGAAATGCTCGCGCGTTATCTGGCCCTGCATCTGCTGGCCGGCCCGGCAAAAAGCAGCAAGCGGCGCAATGCAGGCGACAACAGCGCTGCATCGGCCGGCACATGATCGCCGCCCTGCCGGACAGAACCGGGGAAGCCGCGATGGGCCTGAATCAAGCCGCAGGCGTCGAATGCTCGCGGACGCTGTTGCTCGACCGGCTTTGTATTTTTCCGACCCGGCAGGAACCCACCGCCGGGTAGCTTTGATGGTTTTTCTGGAACGGAGGTTTTCGTGACAATTCTCAGGACAGCTCGCTTTGTGGCGGCCGCAACGGCGCTCTCGATGATGTTCGGCGCAAGCAGCCATGCGCAGCCGGCGCGGGTCAACAATATCGTCCTCGTGCACGGCGCATTCGTCGATGGCGGCGGGTGGCAGCCGGTCTATGACATCCTTGTAAAGGACGGCTATCACGTATCCATCACGCAGCAGCCCCTCACCTCGGTCAGCGATGACGTTGCTTCGGTCAAGCGCACACTGGCGCTGGTGGACGGACCGGCGATTCTGGTCGGCCATAGTTACGGCGGCGCGATCATCACGCAGGCCGGCAATGACGCGCACGTCGTCGGGCTGGTTTACATCGCCGCGCATGCGCTCGATGAGGGGGAAACCGAGGCTGCGAACGGCAAGCGCTTCCCCAATCTGACCAAGGCGGTCAAAAAGACCGACGACGGCTATCTGTATCTCGACCCCGCTTACTACCACGCCGACTTCGCCGCGGATCTGCCGGAGAAGCAGGCGGAATTCGAGGCCCACTCGCAGATGCTGACGGCGGCAATCGTGTTCACCACGCCGGCTGCCCAACCCGCCTGGAAGAACAAGCCGAGCTGGTACCTGGTTGCGAAGTCGGACCGCATCATCAATCCCGATCTTGAGCGGATGTACGCCAAGCGCGCGCATAGCCATACCGTGGAAGTGGACGGTGCAAGTCACTCGGTCTACGAGTCGCACCCGCAGGAAGTCGCGGCCCTGATCGAAGATGCGGCGAATCACGCGCAGGATGGAAAATGACCGCTGCGTTGGCCGGCGCATAATCGTTTCGATAGGCGAGGAGCAAGGATGAGCGTGAACCAATCCGCAGGCGAAGCTGCAGCCGTCGGGCGCTCATGGACGAGCTTGCGCGACGCCAAGGCGCGACGCCTTGCCGCCCTCGGCGCGCCGGCCGGCAACAAGGTGCTCGATCCGCGCGCGATGGTGGAGACGCTGCAAAAGCTGCTCCAGCCCGGCGACCGCGTGGCGTTGGAAGGCAACAACCAGAAGCAGGCGGATTTCCTGTCGCGCTCGCTGGTGCAGGTCGATCCGCAGAAGATCCACGACCTGCACCTGTTGATCTCCACCATCAGCCGTCCGGAACACCTGACGCTGTTCGAGCGCGGCATCGCGCGCAAGCTGGATTTCTCCTTCGCCGGTCCGCAGAGCCTGCGCGTGGCGCAGCTGCTGGAGGACGGCAAGCTGGAGATCGGCTCGATCTACACCTATGTCGAGCTGTATGCGCGCATGTTCATCGACCTGACGCCGCATATCGCGCTGGTCTGCGCCGAGAAGGCCGACACCCGGGGCAATCTGTATACGGGGCCGAATACCGAGGACACGCCGACCATTGTCGAGGCCACCGCCTTCCGCCATGGCATCGTCATCGCCCAGGTCAACGAACTGGTCGACGAGTTGCCGCGGGTCGACATTCCCGGTTCCTGGATCGATTTCGTGGTGGTCGCCGACAAGCCCTTTGCGGTGGAGCCGCTGTTCACCCGCGATCCGCGCCACATCACCGAGCTGCAAGTGCTGATGGGCATGATGGTGATCCGCGGCATCTACGAGCGCCATGGCGTCACGGCGCTGAATCACGGTATCGGTTTCGACACTGCGGCGATCGAGTTGCTGCTGCCGACCTATGGCGAATCGCTGGGCTTGAAAGGCAAGATCTGCCGCAACTGGGCGCTCAATCCGCATCCGACCCTGATCCCGGCAATCGAGAGCGGCTGGGTGGAAAGCGTGTACTGCTTCGGCAGCGAAGTCGGCATGGAGGATTACATCCGCGCCCGTTCCGATATCTTCTTTGTCGGCGCCGACGGCAGCCTGCGTTCCAATCGCGTGCTGTGTCAGCTGGCCGGCCAGTATGGGGTGGACCTGTTCATCGGCTCGACCCTGCAGATGGATGCCGACGCCAATTCCTCCACCGTTACCCTGGGCCGCCTCGCCGGCTTCGGCGGCGCGCCGAACATGGGCCACAATCCGGGCGGGCGTCGCCATAGCAGTCCGCCGTGGTTGAGCTTGATCACCGCCGACTCGCCGGTGGTGCGCGGCCGCAAGCTGGTGGTGCAGCTGGCGGAAACTTTCAAGAAGGGCGGCGCGCCGACCATCGTCGAATCGCTCGACGCGATCGAGGTCGGCAAGAACAGCGGCATGCCGATCGCGCCGGTGATGATTTATGGCGACGACGTCAGCCATGTCGTCACCGAAGAAGGCATCGCCTATCTGTACAAGACCGATAGCGGCGAGGAACGCCGCGCCGCCGTCGCCGCCATCGCCGGCGCCACGCCCATTGGCCTGCGCGCCGATGCCGCGCGCAGTGCTGCGCTGCGTGCGCGTGGTGTCATCGCTTATCCGGAAGATCTCGGTGTTTCGCCCATGGCGGCGAAGCGTTCGCTGCTGGCGGCGCGCAGTATCGAGGATCTCGCAGCCTGGTCCGGCGGGCTGTATCAGCCACCGGCGCGTTTCCGCAGCTGGTAGGAGTTCCCATGAGCGCTATCGGCACCGTCTTGCGCGCCTCCGTCAGCCATCGGCTGGGGCGCTGGCGCGACCGTCCGCAGTTCCGTGCCCGGCAGCTGGCCGATCTGGCGGTGGAGTCGCTGATTGCCGAAGCGATGCTGACGCCCAAGCCGGCGCTGGTCGACCAGCGCGGCCCCGGCGCGCACCGCGATCTCGATCTCGGCCGCTTGCTCCGCTCCGCCCGCTCCCTGCACGACGCCTTCCTGGACATGGCGACGATCGCTGCTGGCCGCAAGCCCGACCAGGCGTTGCGCGAGGAACTGGCCGCAATCGGCCGCGCCGGCGAAGCTGACATGCTCGCTGCCACCGGGGGCAGCAACGCGCACCGCGGCGCCATCTGGGTCATTGGCCTGCTGCTTGCCGCGCGCGCCAGCGGCGGTGTCGGCGCTACGCCGCACCAAGTCGCCGCGGTCGCCGCGCGCATCGCGCAGTTCGAAGACCGCCATGCGCCACGGCTGGATTCGAACGGCCTGCGCGTGTGCGAGCGCTACGGCGTGGCCGGCGCGCGCGGCGAAGCCCATGCCGGATTCCCGCATGCGGTGGATATCGGACTGCCTGCCCTGCGGGCAGCGCGCGCACGCGGCGCGGACGAAACCTGCGCGCGGCTCGATGCCCTGATGGCGATCATGTGCAGCCTCGACGACACCTGCCTGCTGCATCGCGGCGGCTGGCCGGCCCTGCGCACCGCGCAATCCGGCGCTGCCGCCGTGCTGGCTGCGGGCGGCAGTTCCAGCACCGATGGCTGGCGCGCGCTGCTGCGCCTGGACGCCGAACTGCTGGCGCTGAATGCCTCGCCGGGCGGCTGCGCCGACCTGCTCGCCGCCTGCCTGTTTCTCGATCGCGCGCAGCCGCTGGCGGTCGCACGCATCCCGCATTTTTCCACGAGGTAATCCGTATGGAAAAGATCGAACTCGATTATCCCGCCCGGCATGTCGTGCCGCGCCGCGTGCATGTCGGCGTGGTCGGCTCGGGCGATCTGGAAGTGCTGCTGGAGCCTTCGCCGGATCAGCGCGCGCATGTGCTGGTGAACACCAGCGTAGATGGCTTCGGCGTGGTCTGGAAAAGCGTGCTGGATCGTTTTTTCCAGCGTTTCGAGGGGGCGGCCTCGATCGAGATCAACGATTTCGGCGCCACGCCCGGCACGGTGATGCTGCGGCTGGAGCAGGCGGCGGAGGCGCTGCGCACATGAGCGCCGCGCCTGCGCGCGACTACCGGCGCTTCCTGGCCCGCTCGAGCTTCATCGAGATAAGCGCGCGCGAGCGCGCCCGCGCCATTCTCGATGACGGCAGCTTCCGTGAATTGCTCGGGCCGTTCGATCGCCTCAAATCCCCCTGGCTGCCCTTGCAGGGCATCGTGGCGCAGGCCGACGACGGCGTGGTGCTGGCGCGCGGCACGCTCGACGGCAAGCCGGCGCTGGTGGCGGCGATCGAAAGCGTCTACCAGGGCGGCAGCATGGGTGAGGTGTCCGGCGCCAAGATCGCCGGCGCGCTGGAGCTGGCCCTGCGGGACTGCGAACAGGGCCGGCCGATACTGCCGGTGCTGTTGCTGGAGACCGGCGGCGTGCGCTTGCAAGAGGCCAATCTCGGCCTGGCCGTCATCGCCGAAATCCACGCCGCCATCGTCGCCCTGCGCCGGCACGTGCCGGTGGTCGGCGTGATCGCCGGCATGGTCGGCTGCTTCGGCGGCATGTCGCTGGCGGCGGCGCTGTGCAGCCGGCTCATCGTCACGCGTCAGGCGCGGCTGGGCATGAACGGACCGGAAGTGATCGAGCAGGAAGCCGGTATCGGCGAGATCGATGCTTCCGACCGCGCCCTGATCTGGAGCCTGATCGGCGGCGAGCAGCGCGATGCGACGGGACTGGCCGATGACTTGCAAGAAGATGACGCAGCCGCCATTGCCGCGGCGGTACGCGCGGCTTTTGCGCAAGGCCTGCCGCAGCAGGAGCGCAGCGCCCAAGTCGAGCTTTACCTGAAACGCCTGGCGGCGATCGATCCGCAGCAGCCGCCGGATGCCCTGGCACTCAGAACCTTGTGGAATGGAGCGGCAAAAGCATGAGCACGCAAGCCAATTCGCCGGGCCGTGGCCTGATCTGGCTGCGGGCACTCACCGGCCAGGACGGCGTGATTGCGGGCGCTCCGGCAACGGTGCGCATGGCCGAAGCCGCGCTGGGCGATGCGCCCGCCAGCTTCATCGCGGTGGTGCCCGATCCGCACAACCGTTTTCCGCGTGCGCGCAATGGTGAAGTCGGCCTTGAAGAAGGCTGGACCCTGGCGCAGCAAGTGCGCCGCATCATTGCCGCCGACAGCGACAGCGACGGCGCGCGCCGGCCGATCATCGCCCTGGTCGACGTCAGCAGCCAGGCCTATGGGCGGCGCGAGGAACTGCTGGGTGTCCACCTGGCCTGCGCCGCCGCGGCCGACGCCTATGCTTCGGCGCGCCTCGCTGGCCATGCGGTGATTGCGCTGCTGGTCGGCAAGGCCATGTCCGGCGCCTTTCTCGCCCACGGCTATCAGGCCAATCGCCTGCTGGCGCTGGATTCGCCGGAGGTGATGGTGCATGCCATGGGCAAGCAGGCGGCCGCACGCGTCACCCGCCGCTCGGTGGCGGAGCTGGAGAAGCTGGGTGAGCGCATCGCGCCCATGGCCTACAACATCCGCGCCTACGCCAGACTCGGCCTGCTGCACCAGTTGATCGAGGGCATCAACGCCGACGCGCCGGGTCCGGCCGATGTGCAGCAAGTGCGCCAGGCCCTGCTTTCGGCGATCGCCGATACGCGCGTCGGCCCGCGCGATCTGTCATCACGGCTGGCTTCGCCGGCGGCGCATGCGACGCGCGGCGCCTCGATCGAAGTGCGCCGGCGTCTGGCGGAGCAGTGGGATGCCGCTTGAGCCAAGGCCGGCGGTGCACACCCTGCTGCGCCTGCGCAATATCGACGCACTGATCTGGGAAGAAGGGCCGCCCGACTGGGCGCTCTCCGCCCTGCAACTCGCACCCTGGGTGGTGGTGCGCCGCGCCGCGCCGCGTCCGCGCCTGTGGCCGGTCGGCATTCGCGGCAGCCTGCGCCTGCAGCGCTGCGCGGCCTGGCTGCCGGATGCTGCGGTGGAGGACTTCCTGACCCCGGAGATGCTGGTGGCGACACGCTCCTGGCGGCAGCGTCCCTGTGCCGATGCGATTCCGGCCCTGGCTCTGCTCGATGAGGTGGAGGCGGTTCTGCACGCACACGGCTATGCCGGCCGCTGGGGCCCGGGCGGCAGCGTCGGTTTCGAGCTGGCCAGCACCTTGCCCTGCGTCTCGCCGAGCAGCGATCTCGACCTGGTGTTGCGGGCGCATGAGCCGATTGCCGTACGCGAAGCAGCCGCGCTGTGGGCGGCGTTGTCGAAACTGCCGGTGCGCATCGATGTCCTGTTGGAAACTCCCGCTGGCGCCGTGGCGCTTGCCGAGTACGCCAGGGGCAAGAGCGTGGTGATGCTGCGCTCGCCGCAGGGGCCGCGGCTGGTGGCCGATCCCTGGCTGGCCCGCGCCGCCAGCGCCCTAAGCGTGTGAGTATCGCCCTGCTGTTTCCGGGCCAGGGTGCACAGAGCCCCGGCTTCCTGCATCGCCTGCCGCAGCACGCGGTGGTGCGCTCCACGCTGGATCAGGCCAGCGAGATACTGGGTGAGGACATCGCCGCCCTGGATAGCGCCGAAGCGCTGTCCTCTACCGTTGCGGTGCAGCTTACTACCCTGGTCGCGGGCGTTGCCGCCTGGTGCGCATTGGGTGAAGAAGGCATAGCCGCCGATGCTGCGGCCGGACTGTCGGTGGGAGCGTTTGCCGCCGCGGTGGCCTGTGGGGCGCTTTCTTTCGCCGATGCGCTGCCGCTGGTGAAGCTGCGCGCCCAGGGAATGGAGCGCGCTTATCCGCGAGGCTATGGCATGGCCGCCATCATCGGCCTGAACCAGCGCCGGGTCATGGAACTGGTCGAGCAGGCCGGCGGCACCGGCGCGCAACTCTATCTGGCCAATGTCAATGCACCGATGCAGATGGTGCTGTCCGGTCCGCAAGCTGCGCTCGATAGCGTCATCGCATCCGCGCGGCAGGCCGGGGCGCGCAAGGCGAAGCGGCTGGCGGTGAGCGTGCCCTCGCACTGTCCGCTGCTGGATGGGGTGTCCCGCCAACTGGCGCAGGCCATGGCGGAGATCCAGCTCAAGGCCCCGCAAATTCCCTACATCAGCAATGGCCGCGCACGGCTGGTGCACGATGCGGCTGGGGTGGCGGAGGATCTGATCAATAACGTCGCCGCTACCGTGCGCTGGCACGATGCGGTGACAGTGCTGTACGAACTCGGCGCGCGGCTGTTCATCGAGCCGCCGCCGGGGCAGGTACTGAGCCGCCTGGCGCGGGATGCATTCGATGATGCCCGCAGCGTGGCGATGGAAGAGATGCGGCTGGATTCGGTCGTGCTGCTGGCACGGCGCGAGCAATCGAGGTCCGGGTGACAGGATGCGCATCGAGGTTGTGGCTCCGGAAAAATAGCGCGCCGCCGCCGCGCTTGCGCCAGTTGATTCGGCAAGCGCAGACTAGCTGCATAAAGACCTGAAAACCTGTTCGGGGGGAGTACGTTCATGGCGAAGCTTTCGCGCAGATCGTTTCTCAAGGCGGCGGGTTCGGCCTCGGTATTGCCCGGGGTGATCGGCGCGGCCGGGATCGGTACGGCTGCCGAAGCCGAGGTGTCGAACAAGACCGGGAAAGCCGCTGCGGCGACCTCGGGCCCTGCATTTTTCACTCCCAACGAGGCGGCTTTCATCGAGGCGGCCTGCGCCCGGCTGATTCCGCTCGATGAGCTCTGGCCCGGCGCGGTGGAAGCCGGCGTTCCCAATTATCTCGACAAGCAGCTGGGCGGTGCCTGGGGTGCGGGCGAGCGGCTGTATCGCAGCGGCCCCTGGCAGGCCGGCACGCCTAGTCAGGGTTACCAGCTGCCGTTTACTCCGGCGGAACTGTTCCGCAACGCCTTGCGCGGGGTCGAAGCCGATCTGAAGGCGCAGGGCAAGGTCTTCAAAAATTTATCGGGCGATGATCAGGATGCCTATCTGAAGTCGCTGGAAGCGGGCGGCAAGGATCTCAACGGCGTGCCGTCCGAGCTGTTCTTCCAGATCCTGCTGGGAATGACCGTCGAGGGTTATTTCAGCGACCCTGCCTACGGCGGCAACAAGGACATGGCGGCGTGGAAGATGATCGGCTTTCCCGGCGCCTACGCCAGTTACTACGATCTGGTGGATCAGCACGGCGTCAGGATCGCGCGCGCGCCGATGAGCATTGCCGATGCACCGCCGATGGAGCATATGCACCAGGGGCCGGACATTCCAGCGAAGCTGTAAAGCGTCGAACTGCACGTTCGGCACAAGGGGAGCGCTTCATGGCACAGCGGCTCAAGGAAGTGGATGTAGTGGTGCTCGGCGTCGGTTTCGTCGGCTCCATCGTCGCCAAGGAACTGGCCGCCGGCGGGCTCAAGGTGGTGGGCCTGGAGCGCGGCGACCCGCGCGATACCGTGCCGGATTTCCAGGGACCTTACGTGCATGACGAGCTGCGCTTCGCCATCCGCAAGGCGCTGATGCAGGACAACACCAGGGAGGCGGTGACTTTCCGCAATAACGCGGGCCAGACCGCCTTGCCGGTGCGGCGCTGGGAATCGTTTCTGCCCGGTACCGGGCTTGGCGGCGCCGGCGTGCACTGGAACGGCCAGACTTACCGCTTCCAGGCGGCGGACTTCATCCTGCGCTCGCATGTGGAAGAGCGCTACGGCAAGGGTTTCGCCGATCCGGAACTGAGCATCCAGGACTGGGGCGTGACCTATGCCGATCTGGAGCCGCACTTCGACCGCTTCGAATACCTGCTCGGTACCAGCGGCAAGGCCGGCAACCTCAACGGCAAGATCGTCGAAGGCGGCGATCCCTTCGAAGCGCCGCGGGCGCGCGACTATCCGACGCCGCCAATGAAGGAGCACTACGCCGGCGCCATTTTCCGCAAGGCCGCGAACGGGCTTGGCTATCACCCTTACCCGCAGCCCTCGTCCAACCTGAGCCAGCCTTACACCAATCCGGAAGGCCTGCAGCTCAATACCTGCGTGTTCTGCGGTTTCTGCGAGCGCTTCGCCTGCGAGCACTACGCCAAGTCCAGCCCGCAGACGGTGATCCTGCCGGTGTTGCTGAAGAACCCGAACTTCGAGTTGCGCACTGGCTGCCAGGTACAGCGCATCAATCTGGATTCCACCGGCAAGAAAGCCACCGGCGTCACCTACATCGATGCCGCCGGCCGCGAGTTCGAGCAGCCGGCCAGCCTGGTCATCTCCGCCCTGTTCTCCTTCAACAATGTACGCATGCTGCTGTTGTCGGGCATAGGCACGCCGTTCGATCCCGCGACCAACAAGGGTGTGGTCGGGCGCAACTATGCCTACCAGACCATGAGCAGCGCGCAGGCGTTTTTCGACGAGAGCGTCAATATCAATCCGTTCATGGCCTCCGGCGCCTCGGGCACCATGATCAACGATTTCGCCGGCGACAGCTTCGACCATGCGCCGCATGGCTTCATCGGCGGTTCCTATATCGGCGCCATCAATACCAATGGCCGCCCAATCGAATACCATCCGGTACCGCCGGGCACGCCGAAATGGGGCAAGGGCTGGAAGGAGGCGGTGGCCCGACACTACAACCACACCGTCAGCATGACCATCCACGGCAGCTCGATGCCGCGGCGCGCCAATTATCTCGATCTCGATCCCACCTACAAGGATGCCTGGGGCCAGCCGCTGCTGCGCATGACCTTCGATTTCCCGCAGAACGATCTGAAGATGGCGCAGTTCGTGACCAACAAGGCGGTGGAAATCGGCAACGCCATGGGTGCCAAGGTGGTGGCCGGCAGCCCGCGCAAGGGCCCATACACCGTGACCCAGTACCAGACCACGCACAACACCGGCGGCACCGTGATGGGCGCCGATCCGCAAACCAGCGTGGTCAATCCCTATCTGCAGTGCTGGGATGTGCCCAACGTGTTCGTCATCGGCGCTTCCAACTTCGCCCACAATGCCAGCTGGAATCCCACCGGCACCATCGGTGCGCTGGTCTACTGGGCCATCGACGCGCTGAAGAGCAAGTATCTCAAGGCGCCCGGTGCGCTGGTGCAGGCATGAATGCCGCTGTGAGCAGCGTCAGGCTCAAGCTGCTGTGCGCTGTGTCGGCTTGCGCCGCGCTTTTGTTGTGGCGGCCTGTGCTTGGCGCCGACGATGCGGTGGGCAGCGCAACACACGGCGCGCAACTGGTGAGCATCTGCGCCAGTTGCCACGGCCAGCGCGGCGAGGGCCTGGCGGCGGCCGGTTTTCCGCGTCTTGCCGGGCAGGCCGCGCCCTATCTGGCCAAGCAGCTGCGCGACTACGCCGCCGGCGCGCGTGAAAACGCGGTGATGGACAGCTTCGCCAAGGCCCTGTCGGCGCAGGACATCGCCGATGTGGCGGCTTACTACTCGAATCTCAATGCGCCGGAGACCAGACCGTTCAAGACGGACGCCAAGGCCGCCACCACGGGCCGGGCGCTGGCCAATCTCGGCGATGCCCGGATCGGTGTACAGGGTTGCGGCAATTGCCACGGCCCGAATGGCCGCGGCGAGCCGCCGACGTTGCCGTACCTGGCGGGACAGCATGCCGAATACATCACGGCCCAGCTCGAGGCCTGGCAGCAGGGCATGCGCCACAACGACAGTGGCGAGCAGATGGCGGGTCTGGCGAAAAAACTGAGCGCGGCGGACATCGCCGCCGTTTCCGCCTGGTTCGCGCAGCAGCCGCCCCCCGCCGCTCAGCGTTAGGACCCCGCGGTACCGGAGGACGCCATTTCGCTGAATTCGGCAGGCGCGCTGAGCAATGCGTGATTTTGCCAACACATCCTAGTCCGCTTGGATGATGCCAGCCCCTCCCGCCCAAGTACCAAATACGGCATACAAAACCCTCGTTGCCGAAGAGGGCCCCGCGCCGGTCTTGCAAGACTATTGCGGACGTCGATCATCCTGGGAGGAGAGAAACTATGCGGGTCAAGAACAGGTCGGCGATCCTGTCGCTGGCAGGATTGATTTCAGTGGTTGCGGCGATCCCGGTTCAGGCGGACGAGCAGACGCCGGACACCACGCAAGCCGCCCAGCCCCAACTGCTGGCCCAGGCGGATCCAAATGCCGCCGCGCCGTCCGCCGCCGTGCAACCCGCATCGCCCCCGCCAGCGCCAAAGGACCAGGCCGCATCGGAAACCCTGGGCGGGGTGGTGGTTACGGCGCAGAAGCGCGAGCAAAAGTTGCAGGACGTCCCCATTGCCGTGACCGCCATCGGCGCCAAGGAACTCGAATCGCGCGGCATCCAGGACATCGCCGACCTCAGCGCCCTGGCGCCTGGTCTGCAGGTCGAAAAATCCCCGGCCAACGGCTCCATTGCCCAGGTGGCGATCCGCGGCAACGTGCAGATCAATCCCGCCATCTACTGGGATCCCGCGGTCGGCATCTATCTCGACGGGGTGTTCCTCGGCAAGGCCCAGGGCTCGGTGTTCGATGTGGTGGACCTGAGCCGGGTCGAGGTGCTGCGCGGCCCGCAGGGCACTCTCTACGGCCGCAACACCATCGGCGGCGCCATCAACCTGGTCACGCCCAAGCCCAGCGGCGAGCTTGGCGGCTCGATCAGCGTGGGCGGCGGCAGCTTTGGCGGCAACCTCGAGAAAGTCGCCCTGGATCTGCCGAAGTTCAGCATCGTCAGCCTGTCCGCGGGCTTTATCAACGACCGCCGCGACGGCTGGGTTACCGCCACACCGGGCAGCTCCGTTAGCGATCTCAACAACCGCGGCAACACCGGCATGCGCTTCGCCGCGAACTTCGACCTCGGCCCGCATTTCCAGGCCGACTACCGCTTCGACCACAACGACATAGACCAGAACGGCGAATTCGGCCAGCTCGACTCCATCAATCCGGCTTACGCGCCCGCGCCCACCTTGCCGCTCGGCGCCATGCTGTCGCCCTACGCCTCGAAGCAGCGGCAGGACAGCGCCAGCGTCGACGCGCCGTACTTCGAGCACGTCCATACCCAGGGTCACTCGCTGACCCTGAGCTGGATGCCCAATGCGGACAACGTCATCAAGTCCATCACCGCTTACCGCCACCTCGACAGCCGCGACTCCGCCGATTACGACGGTACGCCCCTGGCCGTGGCGGCGACGCAGCGCCTGACCGCGTATCACCAGTTGTCGCAGGAGCTACAGTGGAATGGCCACCTCGACCGCTGGACCTATGTCGGCGGCCTGTACTACTTCCACGACGACGGCTACACCAACAACCCGCAGACCTTCTTCTTCGGCTCGACCAACTACGACTCGCAGTACGGCACCCGTAGCGATGCCTGGGCACCCTACGGCCAGGTCGACTTCCGCGCCACCGACAAGCTGACCCTCACCGCGGGTGTGCGCTACACCGAAGAAATCAAGGCGCTGGACCGCATCTTCGGCACCTGCACCACGCCGGCCAACACCAGCTGCACCTACACGATCCCCGCCGGCACCCATGCCGTGGGCAGGTTCGAAGCCTTCACTCCCTCGTTCACCGCGGCGTACCGGCTCAACCCGAATCTCAACACCTACATCCGCTACGCGCAGGGCTTCAAGAGCGGCGGCTTCAACGGCGAGACCGACGATCCCAGCGAAGTCCACACGCCGTTCCAGCCGGAGAAGCAGATCACGATCGAAGCGGGTGCCAAGTCCTCGTTCTTCGACAAGCGCGCCGAGCTGAACGCGGCAATCTTCAACAACAACATCCGCAATCTGCAGGAGTCCATCTTCACCGGGCAGGGCGCCGCCGCCTCGATCATCCGCAATGCCGGTCAAGCCACCGTGCGCGGTGTCGAGCTCGAGGGCGCGGTGACTCCGCTGCGCGGCACACGCCTCTCGGCCAACTGGGCGTATCTCGATGCGCACTACAACTCGTTCAACGACAACTGCGATCCGACGACCGGCCAGTGCACCCAGGTGAAGGACAACCGCGCCTTCATCCACACGCCGCGCAATACCTTCAACGTCGTGCTGGACAGCAAGTTCCTGCGCACCGATTGGGGCACCATGCAGTTCCTGGCCGACTACGCCTACACCGCCGGCTTCTTCCTGTATCCCTACCAGCTCAGCACCAACACCAACGCGCCGGGTTACGACAACACCAAGCAATTTGCGGACAACACCCACGTGAAGGGCTACAGCTTGCTCAACCTGCGGCTGGCCCTGACGCAGATTCCGGTCGGTAAATCGATGTATGGCGAAGTCGCGCTGTGGGGGCGCAACGTCACCAACACGGCCGTGGCCGTCAACAAGATCGACTTCGGCCCCGGCTTCGGCAGCCTCACCGATGCCTGGTACAACGACCCTGTCACCCTGGGCGTGACCGGCAGCCTGCATTTCTGAAACCCTGAAGACGCCATGACCCTGACCTACTCCCGCAACCAGCCCTGCCGCCTTTCCCATGTGCCGGGCTGGGACCTGGAAACCGATGTGGTGGTGGTCGGTTTCGGCGCCGCCGGTGCCTGCGCCGGACTGGAAGCAGTGCGGGCCGGCGCGAACGTGACGCTGTTCGAGGTCACCGCCGGCAGCGGCGGCACTTCGGCCATGTCCGGAGGCGAGATGTACATTGGCGGCAGCGGCGGCACGCCGATCCAGCGCAGCGCCGGCTTCGAGGATCAGACCGAGGATTTGTATCAGTACCTGCTGATGGCGGGCGGTCCCAATGCCGACGCGGCCAAGGTGCGCCTCTACGCCGACAACAGTCTCAGGCATTTCGAATGGCTGCAGGCACAGGGCGTCAAATACAAGAACTCCTTCATCCCGCAGCGTATCGTCGAGCCCAGCACCGACGACTGCCTGATCTGGAGCGGCAGCGAGGAAGCGTGGCCCTTCGTCGAGCAGGCCAAGCCCTGTCCGCGCGGGCATACGCCGCAATGGCTCGGTATGGGCGGCGGACGTTACCTGATGGACGTGCTGGCGCAGCGGGTGAACGAGGCCGGCGTGGACGTGCGCTACAACGCGCGCGTACTGGCGCTGATCGCTGACGAAAGCAATCGGGTGCATGGCGTGGTGGTGCGGCTCGACGGCAAGGACTGCTTCGTGCGGGCGCGCAAGGGCGTGATCCTGTGCGCGGGCGGTTTCGTCATGAACCGCGACATGGTGCGGCGCCATGCGCCGCATCTGCTGCGCTCGCAACATCCGATCGGCACCGTCGACGACGGTTCCGGCGTGTTGCTGGGGCAGAGTGTCGGCGGGGCTGCGATCAATATGAACGAGGGTTTCGTCACGCTGCCCTGGTATCCGCCGGAATCGCTGATCAAGGGCATCTTCGTCAACGAGCGCGGCCAGCGCTTCATCAACGAGGACTGCTACCACGGCCGTGTCTCGCAGCACATCCTGCAGCAGGCCGGCAACCGCATCTTCCTGCTGCAGGACCATGAGACCTACGCCGAGCCCGATTTCGGAAAATTCTCCAATATCAGCATCGCGGCGGCTGGCGAGACCTGGGCCGAGGTGGAGAAGGATCTCGATCTGCCGCAAGGTGCGCTGGTGTCCACGGTGGAGCTGTACAACCGCTTTGCGCGGGAAGGCAGTGACCCCTTGTTCCGCAAGGGCAGCAAATGGCTCAAGCCGCTGACCGCACCGCCGTTCGTGGCGCTGGACTGCCGCATCGACATCTGCTTCTACTCGCACTTCACCCTGGGCGGACTGGATACCTTGTCCAGCGGCGAGGTGCTGAATGCGGATCGGCAGCCGGTTCCGGGGCTATACGCCGCCGGCCGCACTGCCTGCGGCCTGCCGCGCTGGGGTGCGGGTTACAGCTCCGGCATGTCGCTGGCGGATGCGACGTACTTCGGGCGCCAGGCGGGATTGCAGGCGGCGCGCTCAGAGTAGATCGGTTGGGATCTGGTCTGACCCTTCGCTGCGCTCAGGATGACAAGCGGGTTCAGCCGCCGAGGATTTTTTCGACCGCGCCCGATAGGTAGAAATCTTCCAGGTTGCGCCGGATCATCGGTTCCAGCAGGCCGCGCTTCTTCAGTCCCTCGATGACTTTGGGCGCGAAGCGCATGCCATCGGCCACGATCATGTCGCGGGTGATGCCGATCTCCTCCAGGATCTCGCCCAGCGAGCTGTCGTCATAGCGGTCGAAAAAGCCGTCGACGCCGGCGTCGATCAGGGTCACATACCAGTCGCTCTTGCGCAGCTGGTGCCAGTATTCGTAGCCGATGACGAAGAAGTCCTCGATGTCGGCGCCGCGCAGGTAGTCGCGGAACAGCGAGACCTTGCTATGTTTGAGCTGCTCCCATATGTCCAGCGCCACTTCGCGGATCGAGTCCTCGTCAAAGCGGTCAAGCAGGAAGCGTTTGCTCTCCGATAAGGTGGACTGGATGTTCTTCGAGACGTAGCCTTTGAGGCGCTCCTCGATGGCGTTTTCCAGCCCCGGCGTGGCGCGGTTCATCACCGACTTGCCCAGCTTCATCGCGGCGCGGGCCCCGGGGATGTTGCCGGTGAGTTTGTTCTGGGTCAGGTAGCCCTTGATGCCGTGATAGACGATGTCCGCCGCCAGGGCGGAGTAGATCGGGTTGGACACCGATTCATCCAGCAAGCGGGTGCGCAGTTCCTTCATTTCCAGCAGCTTGTCGAGGATTTCACTGAATTGCTGGTCCGAGAGCAGATCGCTGAGGCGGGTGCGCGCATGGATCTCGTGCGCATGCAGGCGCTGTGCGATATCGGCCACCAGCTCGGGAATGCCGGCGTTCAGCTCCAGCTTCACCGCGTAAACCCGCACCGTTTCCTTGACTGCCTCGCGGCTGACCACATCCTTCAGGCTGAGTTGTTCCGCATCGCCCAGGACGGCATCGACTTCGCGCTCGATGCGGGCGCGCAGCAACTGGCCTTCGAACTGCTGCAGCAGGAACTGGACATGCGCCTGGAGCAGGGCTTCGGCGGGTTCGGGTTTCTTCTTGGCCAATGGATCGTTTTCCGGCGCGCTTGGGGGTTCAGGCAAGCCGACACTCTCGCATATTGGCGCCGCTGGCAATGGCCGTCCGGCATATTGACCTTGCGCTTCGGCAAATGTCCCATGAGGTGGCTGCCATAGATGATTCCTACTACAGGGTTACAGCCTGCCTTGCGGGTAAACTGTTCGCTGCCGCACGCAATGGGGCCGGGCATTTCCCGCGGATGGACGCTGGCACCCGCTTTGCGAGTTGATCAAATAAATCAGAAGTTTCTCTTGCTCAGGGACAGTACTTTCATGCGTCGTTCAATCGTTGTCGCGCTTCTGGCGCTGCTGCCGGCCGTTGCCGCCGCCGATGACCTGCCGGTGCTCGCTCCCGGCCTGACTCCGGTCGGCGCCGAGCAGGCCGCCAACAAGGACGGCGGCATTCCCGCCTGGAGCGGGGGGCATCCGCGCTCCGGCAAGCTCAGCGGCGAGTTCCCGCGTGACGAGCAGATCGACGGCGACAAGCCGTTGTTCAGCATCACGCATGACAACTACGCCAAATACACCGACCGTCTTACCGAAGGCCACAAGGAGCTGCTGCGGCGTTTTCCCGACTACAAGCTGAATGTCTATCCAACGCATCGCACCGTCGGCTATCCGGACTTCATCTACAAGGCCACCGTGGCCAACGCCGCCAGTTGCAAGCTGGTCGGCAGCGACGAGCCGGACGGCTGCAAGCAGGGTTTTCCCTTTCCGCAGCCCAAGTCCGGCGCCGAGGCGATCTGGAATCACAAGCTGAAATGGCGCGGCGACGCGGTGGTGCGCTTCAACAACCAGTTCATCGCGCAGCCGGATGGCAGCTTTCAGCAGACCAAGATCCTGGAGAAAGTGAAGTTCTACTACGCCAGCACCAGGAACCCGGTGAGCCTGAAGAACGGCGAGGGCGAGTTCCTGCGCTACCTGTCGCAGACCCTGTCACCGCCGCGCCTGGCCGGCACCTTCATCCTGCTGCAGGACAAGGCCGGCACCGGCGACAGCGGCCGCGCCGCCTGGCTGTATACGCCGGGCCTGAAGCGCCTGCGCCGCGCGCCGACGGTGCAGTACGACAACCCCTATGAGGGCACCGACGGCAACCAGTTCTACGACCAGGTCGACATGTTCAACGGCGCGCTGGATCGCTACAACTGGAAGCTGTTGGGCAAGAAGGAGTTGTATCTGCCGTACAACTCCAACCGCATCGCCGGCAACACCGTGAAATTCCGTGACCTGATCCGCCCGCATCACCTCAACCAGGAACTGCCGCGCTATGAGCTGCACCGCTACTGGGTGGTGGAAGGCTCGGTCAAACCCTCGGCCAACCACACCTTCAAGCTGCGCCGTTTCTACATCGACGAGGACAGCTGGAACATCGAGGCGGTGGATTGCTACGACAACAAGGATCAGCTCTACAAATTCCAGGAAGGCCACCTCGTCACCACGCCCTCGGTACAGGCCGCCACCACCGTACCGGAAGTGATCTACGACTTCTCTTCAGGCCGCTACATCGTTACCGCAGCCTTCAACGAGGATCAGCCTTACGATCTGGCGGTGACGCCGTCGGATGACGAACTCACCCCCGGCGCGGTGCAGAAGCTGACCAACAAGTAAGCCTCAAAAGCCGTCTCGCGCAAAGACGCAAAGACGCAAAGACGCAGAAAGATCTTTTTTGTTTCTTTTCCCTGCGGCTTTGCGTCTTTGCGCGAGCAGCCTTTGATTTTGTCCGCCGCTAGTGACCGCCGGGCAGTGCGCCCTTCGCCGACTTCGCCAGCATCCCGGTGGGCAGCACCCGTAATAGCTTTCCCACAACATTCCAGGGATAGACCGGCACGGTCGAGGTCTGCACGCCGCGTTCGATCAGGTCGGCGACGATGCGGGCGCCTTTGTCCACGCTGATCAGGAAGGGCCGGCTCTTCATGTCCTGGTTGATCGGCGTATCGATATAGCCGGGGAACAGGGTGGTGACGCGGATCGGCGTGCCGTGCAGTTCGGCGCGGGCGGCGTCGGCAAACACCGCGATGGCGGCCTTGGATGCGCTATAGGAACCGGCGCCGGGCAGGCCGCGGAACGCCGCCACCGAAGAAATCACTACGATCTGGCCGCGATTCTGACCGCGGAACAGGGCCACCGCGGCATCGATGGTGGCCATGGCGCCGAGCACATTGGTTTCGATCACCGCGCGGTCCGAGTCGAAGTTGCCATGACCGATCGGGCCGGTGCTGCCGATGCCGGCATTGGCGATGACCAGGTCCAGGCCGCCGTGTTCCTGGGCGGCGGCGGCGATCGCGCTCTGCACCTCCTCATAGCGGGTCACATCCAGGGCGCGCACTTCGACCCGCCGCTGCGGAAAGCGTGCGGCGATATCGCGTTTGACCTGCTCCAGGCTGTCCACGCGCCGGGCCGCCAACACCAGGTCGTAGCCGCGCGCGGCGAGTTCCGGCGCCAGTGCCTGGCCGATGCCGGAACTGGCGCCGGTGAGAAATGCGGTTTTGCTGGAGCTGTTGCTCATTGGACGGGTACCGGCAGTGCAGGGATTGAGGACGGCAAATGATAAGCCCGGCGTGAGCCGGGCCGTGTGATCATTTGATGAAAGCTGAAGCTAGATGCCTGCCGCGTGCAGCGCATTGCCCGCGGCGATCGGATCGCCGGTGCGCTCGAAGGTATCGGTCCAGCTGCTGTAAGTGCGCATCTGTCCCGCTTTCCAGGGATGATAGCCGGGCTTGTAGTAGGCAAAGTAATGACCCAGGACCGGCGAATAGAGGCCGCCGGGCTTGTACAGCCACCACAGGCCGCGCAGCCAGATGCCGGCGCGCTGTCTGAAGCTGAAGCCGTCGACGCGGAACATGTAGGCCATGATGACGAAGGTGTGCAGCGGCATGCCCCAGGACACATGCAGCATGGCCAGGATGCGGGTGAAGTAGCTCACCTTGGCCACTTTCTGCATCACGTCGAATGCCACCGCCTTGTGCTCGATTTCCTCGATCGCGTGCCAGGCATACATGGCGCGGATGCGCGGATCGGTGTCCTGCAGGATTTCCCTGCGCTCGAAGAAGCTGTGCGCCATCACCGCGGTCATGTGTTCCGAAGCGGCGGTCAGCGCCAGCGTGTAGCGGCGCGAAAAGAAGCGCCGGAATATGCCGAACATGATATGGGTCTGCCGCTCCAGCAGGCGCGGCACATTGATGTTCTGCTGCTGCAGCCGGTTGTTGAACTGCGTATGCACCATGCCGTGCTGGCCTTCCTGGCGGGTGAAATCGCGCACCTCCTGGGCCAGTTGCGGATCGGCGATCCGGTCGCGGAAGTCGCGCACGCAGGCGATGAAGAACTTCTCGCCTTCCGGGAACAGCGTCGACAAGGCATCGAAAAAGCGTGTCTTGAAAGGATCGCCGGCGAACCAGTACTTGGGGATATCGCCGTCCAGCCCGAAATCGAGCTTTTCGCGCGGCACAATGGTGTGGGTCTGCTGGCTGCTCTGCTGCATGATTTTGCTGTCCTTCAGACGCGACTTTGATTAGTTCCCCGACTTTAGCCGCCGGGAAGGTTCCGCAATAGGACCGCGAACGACCCAAGGGAACATTTTACGACAGTTCCCGGGCAAAAAATGGCTCAAATTTGCGCTTCGCCGGCTTTGGCAGGGTCTGCGGCGACGGCAACCGGGGTGGAACCGTGACGCGGGTCAAATCAGGCGCCCTGCCGTCGCCGTTTCCCGCGGCCGGATATGCCACCCTAACCGACAACATTTTTCCAAAAAAATCAGGGATCGCACATGACCGCCGAACTTCGCACCAATCGTCGTGGTTTGCTGCTCGCGGCAGCGCCGATGCTGGCCGATCGCTTCGACGCCGCATCGGTCACCGCTGCCGCGATGGCGCAGGCGGTCGGTATCGCCGAAGAGGATTTCATCGCAGAGTTCGGCGGTGTCGAAGCTTACTTCGTGGCGCTGCAATTGCAGTTTTTCGAGGAGCGCCTGACCCGTGTGATCAGCAAGGCCGGCACCATGCAGCCGGGTTTTGAGCGCATCCGCAGTGCCTGGAGCAGCTATCTCGATTATTCCGTGGAACATGCGGCGGTGCATGCCTGGTGCCGGCGCGCGCGGCAGCGCTTTCCCTCGATGATGGAAGAGGCGCGTCGCCGCAATCACGGCGCGTTGCTGATGATCCAGATCGAATTCAGCGCTTTGCATTGCGCGAATGCGATGGAGCGGGCGCGCCTGGCGGTGGGCATGGTGCAGGAAACCGCCAAGCTTGAAACCGAAATGCAGGCGCGGAACGCAGCGATGCGCGCCCTGCTATGGTCCACTCTGGAAATGTTCGCCAGAACTTAGTCGTCTACGTGGGGTCTGTAAACACCTGCGCGACAACTCGCGGGTAGGATTACAATGCACACGCTGGACACACGGCCGGCGTGCCTCACGATAACTAAGGAGAAGCGGCAATGACCTTGGAGCAATTGACGGACCATCTGAGCGAACAGCTTTCGATCAGCAAGGTGCAGGCGCATGAAGTGGTGCATGTATTGACCAAGCAGATCACGCATGCCCTGCTTGCGGGCGACCGGGTGAGCCTGCCCGGCCTGGGCTCTTTGTCGGTCGGCGTGCGCAAGGCACGCAGCGGGCGCAATCCGCGCACCGGCGAGACCATCCAGATTGCCGAGCGCAAGGTGGTGAAGTTCTCCGCCTCGTCGCAACTCACCGGCACCCTCAATCCCGGCATCAAATAGTCTTTGGATAGATCACCCATGGCCGTCAGGCCATGGGTGATGCGGTCGGAAATTGCCCATCCCTGCCTGTAGCCCATAGCGGCACCGGGCGGTTTTTCCGTGCTGTAAGGTTTCCTGCTTCCGGCGCGGCTAAACTAGCCGGATCGGCGGATCGTGAAAGGGACTGTGACAACACACTGGCGCTTCCGGCATGCAGGACGCACGCTCGGCCCATACCCATGGTCGCTGATCGTATTGCTGCATAGCCGGGGTTCGTTGCCGGACACCACATTGGTGCAGCAGGCGGACAGCGAAGCCTGGTTGCCGCTGGGCGAAGCGCTCGCTGCGCAGGCACAACGGGCGCCTGCGGCGACATCTCAGGCGCCTGCAGTGACGCGTCAGGCGCTTCCCTCCGCTACTCCGGTACCGCGGGAGCGGGACGTGGTTGCGCCGCAGGTCTTCGATGCGGCAGGGGCCCGCAGCTTCCATCTGCGTTTCCTGCTGCTTTACGTGATCCCGCTGCTGGCCCTGGTGCTGGCTTTCTACTGGGTGATCTATAGCGTGCGCGACGACATCGATCCGCGCCCCTGGTGGCTGGCGCTGGCTGCGATCACCCTGCTCATGCCGGTCTGGTATGTCGCCGGCAGTCTCTGGTTGTGGGCGGCCAGCGAAGACCGGAGCGGGATTGCGGAGCATGCGCTGCCGCGCGTGGCGGTGGCCTTCATGGGGCTGCTGCTGCTGTTTCTGCTGTCGAGCAATTACCGTCCGCTGAAAGCCCTGGTCGGTATCGCCAATCATCCGGATCGCTATGGCGAATTCGCCATCGGCTTCGAGAACGGCGGACATACCTTGGTTTATGCCGGGCCTTTCGGTTATTCCGCGCCGGCCAGCCTGCACGCGGCGCTGGCGCGCCACCCGCAGGTCGACACCGTGGTGCTCGACAGCGCCGGCGGCTGGATGGTCGCCGGCCGCGGTATCGCGCGGGTGCTGGGCCAGGCGCATATACAAACTGTGGTGGCGCGTCATCGCTGCGCCAGTGCCTGCACCCTGGCCTTCGAAAGCGTGCCGCTGCGCGTGCTCGAAGCGGATGCGGCGCTCGGCTTCCACTCCGAATCCAACCAGTTCAGCTGGGCGGCGAGCGAGCGCGCCAACGACAGCTTTCTCGACACCTTCGCCGCGCGCGGCATTCCGCATCCCTTCATCGACAAGGCCATTGGCACCCCGCCCAGCACCCTGTGGTGGCCCGATATCGCGCAGCTACTGCACAACCATGTCATCGACCGGGTGCGGCTGGACGGCAGGGACCTGCAGGAGCAGGAATATTTTCTCGCCGTGGTCGACAAATATTTCGGCACGGCGGAATTCGCTCCCCTGGCGCAGGGCCTGCGGGAATTCGCGCCCGCGCATCTGCTGCGATTGAGGCAGGATGTGGCGACCTTGTTGGCGCAGGATGCGATGGGCGGTCAGATCGACGCGGTGACGCAACATGCCCTCGATGCCGATGAACAGCTGGCATTGCAGCGTGCCGGCGATTCCGCCCAGTCGGAACGTGCCGCCGTGCTGACGGAGATGCTGGACGAGTTCAGCACGCGCGCGCCGTCGCTGTGTTACTCGATCTGGACCGGCGACCATGCTTCCGCCATCAACCAGGACTTCACGGCGGCACAGCAGCGCGCCTATCTCAAGCTGATGGGCGGCATGTTGCATGCCGCGGCACAGGACCCGCGCCCTCCACCGAGCGACGAGGATGGCGCCGACTTGATGGCCCGGGCGGTGCGTCCTGCCTGGCTCAAGTACGGGCCGGTGGTATTCGAGGTGCCGGCCGCGCGCCGCGAGGGGCGTGTCACCGATGCCATGGTCTGCGACATGGCGCGCAGCACCTTCCGGCAGATCCACGCCATGCGTCCAACCGAAGCCGGTGCGGTGATGCGCTGGCTCGCGCTCGGCAAATCGCCGGGCAGTGATACGCGGAGCCTCGAAGCCTCAACGCGCTAGCGGGCGGCCGCGCTGCAGATATATTCCGCTCCGCCAAGAGTCAGGCCGTACGCTGTCTTTCGGCGAGCGCGAGCAGATCGCGTTGGTAGGCGGCTTCGAAGTGCTCGGCGGTCCTGGCCCGCAGCGTGGTGAAGCTGTCGTCGACCAGCAGCTTGCCGTCGCGGTATACCGGCCGCAGCAGATTGTCGCGCCCGTCCAGCGCTTCCTCCCTTACCGCGGCGTAGCTGCTGCCGTCGCGCACCACCGCGTAGCGGCCGGCCTTGCTGCGCTTGCCCGGATCGGTGACCGGGTCCTTGTAGATGTCCCGCGTGCCGTCGCCGATCTCGCCCCAGCTTGCTTTCATCGCCCATTTCAGGGTATCGCGGTCGACCTTCTGCAACAGGCCGCCGCCCATGCCGAAGGCCAGGTTCTCCACGCTGATGGCGCGCATCTTCAGCACTTCCAGGATGCGCGGCAGCGTGTTGAGATCGACACCGTCGCCCTGGATCATGCGGATATAGGGCGGCAGCACCCGATAGCCCTTGCTGTTCTGGGTGTGGCCGAAGCGGCGCATCAGGTGTTCGATCACGCGCGGCACCACCGCCACCGGATCGCCGCTGTCGGGGCGTACCACGATGCGGCCGCCGTTCTCCACCACTTCCTTGTACAGATCTTCACCGACGATGTGATCGAGCGCGTTCCATACGTCGTAGCTGTCGATGACGAAGGCCAGCACTTTCTGCGGGCCGGAGAACTGCCGGATCATGTTGCGGCAGGCCTCGCGCTCGCCCGCCTTGCCCCAGCTGGTCATGGTGCTGTGCTCGGAAGCGGGAATGCTGAAAGCGGCCATCGGCTCCTGATAGCAGCGGCGCGCCAGCATCAGCGCCGCCAGGGTGTCGGTGCCCTGGAAATTGAGCAGATGGCCGGCGCCGCCAAGACCGGCGGCTTCCTCGCTGGTGGCGCCGCGCGCGCCGAAGTCATGCAGTTGGAATTCGAGGCCGTCGAGACTGTCGGCGGTTTGCTCCAGATAATGGCGCAGCACCTTCTTGCAGGCGAAAGACAGACTGGCCACCGTGCTGGGATACCACACCGCGCGCAGCAGGGCCGTCTCCAGATAGCTCGGCACCCAGAAGCATTCCGGATCGGTGTTGATCAGCTGCACCACCGGCACCTGATTGGGCACCACCGTGCCTTCGGGCAGGGCCTGGATTTCCACCGGCAGGAAGCCGCCATGCCGGTTGACGATATGCTCCCAGCCCTTGCGATTGAAGAAGCCCAGGTGCGCCATGGCGACTTCCTCGGCCTCGTCGATATCGGCGCGGCTGATCGGCTTGGACAGGTATTCCTTGAGGAAGGCCTGCAGACCGAAGAACAGCACATCATGGAAAGCGCCGCCGCGGCTCTCGATATAGCTGGAGATGCGCCGGGTATCCGGCGGATATTGCAGATAGTGCGTCAGCTTGTAGCTGTCGGTATTGAGTATGAGATTGTGCTGGGGGCTGTCCATGACCGTTCTCTGGGTTCCGCGCCTCCGATTGTAAGGGGCGGGCTCCATTTCGACCTCCCCGACTGAGGGGTGGTTGCGCTGCGTCATCCTTCGATACACTCGGGATCAACCAGGAGGGCGCCCGCCACCGTGAAAATCTCCCTGCCGACACGCGGCTCCGATGCGATCAGTCCCACCGCGCACTACACCGGCTACGTCTGGTATCGCCACGGCCTGTCGCATCCGGGTCTGGTGACGCCGGAGGGGCGCGCGCTGTACCACGCGATGCGGCCGCTCAACTTCGGCTCGCGCAGCCTGGGCGGCCCGACGCTGGAAGGCTTCCTGCTGGCACGGCATCGCGCCATCGATGCCCTGCTCGATCAGGCGATCGGCAGCGGCGCAGTGGAGCAGGTGATCGAAGTCGCCGCCGGCCTGTCGCCGCGCGGCTGGGATTTCGCCCGGCGCTACGGCAATCGGATTCACTACGTCGAGGCGGACCTGCCGCAGATGGCGCTACGCAAGCGCACCCGGCTGGCGACGGCGGGGCTGGAGACGCCGCAGCATCGCGTGGTGGCGCTGGATGCTCTGGCCGATGGCGGGGCGCTATCGCTGGCCGCGCTGGTGCAATCTCTTGACCCGGACAAGGGGTTGGCCATCATCACCGAAGGCCTGCTCAACTATTTCGACACCGAAGCGGTGCTGGGCATATGGCGGCGCTTCGCCGCGGCGCTCAAGTCATTCCCGGCTGGCGTGTATTTTTCCGATTTGCACCTGGCTTCCGACAATCGCGGCGCGCAGACACGCGCTTTCGGCAAACTGTTGGGCAGCTTTGTGCGCGGGCGTGTCTATCTGCATTTCGGCTCTGTTGCCGGCGCGGAAGCGGCGCTGCGGCAAAGTGGCTTCGGCACGGCGCGACTGTTCTCGCCGGAGCCGCAGCAAACCGCGGCGGGCGTGATCGATCGCAGGGGCGCAGCGCTGGTGCGCATCGTCGAAGCGGCGAGTCGCTGAAGGCGTGAACGCCTTGCGGCGCATGCTGCGTCCGTTGCGCTGGTTATTGCTGGGTTTCGTTCTGGTTGCCATCAATCCATGGCGCACCGACGCCGAGCAGGCTGGTTCTGTCGCCGTGGTATCGGGCCGGGCTTCGGCTACGAGCAGCGACGGCATCACGCGCCTGCTCAACGATGGCGACCCGATCTATGCCGGGGATCTGATCATCACCGGCGGCAACAGCTACGCCGATCTCGATTTCGAGGATGGCGGCGTGCTGACGTTGCGGCCTTTCAGCCAGGTTCGCGTCGAAGCTTTTCATTTCGAAGCCGCGTCACACGAGGTGGACCAGTCCGCTCAGGCGCCGGTGTTCGAAACGGCAGTGTTCCACCTGCTCAAGGGTGGCTTCCGCGCGGTATCGGGCCTGATCGGACATATCAGCCACGACGATTATGTGGTGATGGCGCCTACCGCCACCATCGGCATCCGCGGCACCGAGTACGATCTGCGTTACTGCCAGAACGATTGCGGCGACGAGGCCGAGAACGGCGCCTCGCCCGCCAACGGTCTGTACGCCGGCGTCAACAAAGGCGCGATCGCGCTGCGCAACGAAGCCGGGGAGTCGGAAGTCGCGACGGGGCAGGCAGCGATTGCCCCGGCGCGCCAGCAGGCAGCTTATTTGTTGCAGCAGCCGCCCGCCGCCCTGCGCCATATGGCCCTGCCGCCGTTGCTTGCACAGCGCGCCGCTGTGATGAGTCAGCGCATCGAGCAGCGCCGCATCCAGCGTCTGCAGCAGCCGGCCGGCATGGGTGCCGTTCCGCGCTATGTGCCACGGCCGCTGTCGCGGCACGAGCCGCCGCCGAGCCATGCCGAGCCGGCGTTGCGGACCGAGTCGCAGCGGGTAGAAGCCACTCGAACAGATCCACGGGATCGGCATGAAACGCCCGCGCCGAAAGGCCGCGAGCAGAGCCGACAGCGGTCCGTTGGATCAACGCCGCGCGAGCCCGCAAAAGCGCGGCAGGAAACACGTGGACAGGGGCCGGCCCAGGTGCATGGTGTCGAGCCGCCCGCGACTGTCAGGCAGCCCCAATTCCAGCCTGCACCACAGTCCCAAACGCGAGTGCCCCCACCATCCATCAAGGCGTCGTCGCCGTCGTCGCCGCGAGTGCCCGCTCAGCATTCGCCGGCGCCAAAGCAGGACAACAACAGGAAGCCGCATCAGTAAGTCAGCGCCACGATAGGCAAGACCTGCTATTTCGCCAGGGCAGGCGCCTTGCCGGCTCGCCTGGATACTCCGCGGACCTTGGCAACGAAGTCGCGCATGTAGGGCTTCTCGGCCAGGCTTTCCGGCATGGCGGCGTGCAACTCGCATTCCAGACCGTTGGCGCCAAGCGATTTACCGACGACATAGCCGCGATCCAGATAGGGTTTCACGCTCCATTCGGGCAGGGCTGCGATGCCGCGTCCGCTGGCGACGAGCTGGAGAATGGCGGCGGTCAATTCGACGTTGCGCCGTTGCGGCTTGATCCTGGCCGGGGCCAGGAAATGCCGGACGACATCGAGCATCTGATCGTCCACTGGGTAGCTGATCAGGATTTCGGATTTGAAATCCTTCGGCTGCAAATACGGCTTGCGCGCCAGCGGGTGCTTCGGCGACAGGATCGCCAGCGTCTCGTAGCTGAACAGGTGTTCCGTCGCGATGCCGGGCCTTGAGGCGGGTTGGTCATGGATCACCGCGAAATCCGCCGAGCCGGCTTCGACCAGGGCGATCGGCTCGGTCTGGAATCCGCTGATCAGATCCAGCTCGACTTCCGGCCAGTGATCGCGAAAGGCATCCATCGCCGGCATCAGCCAATCGAAGCAGGTGTGGCATTCCACCGCCACGCGCAGCTCGCCGCTATTTCCCGACACCCATTGCGCCACCTCGCGCTCGGCGTCGGCGGCCAGCGAGACCACCTTGCGCGCCAGCGCGAGCAATCGGGTGCCTGCCTGGGTAAAACGCAGTGGCTTGGTATTGCGCTCGAACAGAGCGGTGGAATAGTGCTGTTCCAGCGCCTTCAGTTGATGCGAGAGAGCCGACTGTGTGACGAACAGCCGGTCCGCCGCCTTGGCCAGGGTGCCAGTATCCGCCAGGGCGATCAGGGTTTGCAGGTGGCGAATTTCAAGAGGAGAGTTGGACATGAATGATTTTCAACATAAATCGCAATTTGCGGAGATTGAATCACAGAGATGCATGCCGGAGGATAACCCACCTGGCCCTCAACGATCGAAACAACATGTCCGTCGCACACATCCTTGGATTCCCCCGCATCGGCGCTCGCCGCGAGCTGAAGATGGCGGTGGAAGCGTACTGGAAGAAGGCCATCGACAAGGCGGCGCTGAGCGAAACCGCGCGCGATCTGCGCAAACGCCACTGGGCTTTGCAGAAGGCTGCCGGTCTCGATTTCGTCAGCGTCGGCGACTTCGCCTTCTATGATCACCTGCACAACGTGACGGCGCTGGTTTCCGCTGCGCCGAAGCGCTTTGCCTTCGAAGCACCGGTGGATCTCGACGCCTATTTCGCCATGGCCCGCGGCACGCCGGCACAGCCGGCGCTGGCGATGAAGAAATGGTTCGATACGAATTATCACTATCTGGTTCCGGAGATCGGCGCTGAGACCCGCTTCACCCTGAACCGGGACTGGCTGTTACCGGAAGTGCGCGAAGCGCAGGCCCTGGGTCACCGGGTCAAGGTGGTTCTGCCGGGGCCCTTGACCTGGCTGTGGCTGGCCTCCGCCGAGCCGGGCTACGACAAGCTCAAGCTGGTCGGCGTGCTGCTCAATGTTTACTGGGCGCTGCTGCTTGAATTGAAGGCGCTGGGCGTGGAGTGGGTGCAGCTCGACGAGCCGATCCTGTCGCTCGATCTGCCGATCCAGTGGCTGAATGCCTATCCGGCGGTTTATCGCGAACTTGCCAGCGCAGGTCCATCGCTGCTGCTGGCGACCTATTTCGGCAGCGTGGCCGAACACGCTGCCATGCTCAAGGAGCTGGCGGTCGCCGGGGTGCATCTGGATCTGCTGCGCGCGCCGGAGCAGCTTGAGACTTTCCTGGCCGACTGGCCGCGAGACAAGGTGCTGTCGCTGGGCGTGGTCAACGGCCGCAACCTGTGGCGTACGGATCTGGCGAGAGCCTTGTCGGTCCTGCATCCGGCGAAAAAGATTCTGGGCGAGAGACTGTGGATTTCCGCATCGTGCTCGCTGCTGCATGTGCCGACCGATCTCGGCCTGGAGAAGAAGCTGGATCCGGAAATCCGCGGCTGGATGGCGTTCGCCACGCAGAAGCTCGACGAGATCGCCACGCTCAAGCGGGCGGTGCATGAGGGCGAGGCGGTGGTCTGGCGCCAGCTGCAGGAAGCCAGCGCGGCGGTGCAAAGCCGCAAGCACGCCCCCGCCACTTGCCGCGAGCAGCTACGTGCCGGTGTCGCGGCGCTGACCGAACGCAGCGCGCAGCGCGGCGCCCCGTTCTCCGAGCGCATCCAGCAGCAGCACGAAGTGCTCAAGCTGCCGTTGCTGCCGACGACGACCATCGGCTCGTTCCCGCAGACCGCGGATATCCGTGCCGCCCGCGCCGCATTCAAGAATGGCAAATCCTCGGCGGAGGAATACGAGTCGGCGATGAAGGCGGCGATCCGCGAGGCTGTCGCCAAGCAGGAAACGCTGGGCCTGGATGTGCTGGTGCACGGCGAAGCCGAGCGCAACGACATGGTCGAGTATTTCGGCGAGCTGATGGATGGATATGTATTCACCGAGAACGGCTGGGTGCAGAGCTACGGTTCGCGCTGCGTCAAGCCGCCGGTGATCTACGGCGATGTATCGCGCCCGCGGCCGATGACCGTGGAATGGGCGCGCTACGCGCAGAGCCTGACCGGCAAGCCGATGAAGGGCATGCTGTCGGGGCCGATCACCATGCTGTTCTGGAGCTTCGTCCGCGATGACTTGCCGCGAGATCAAGTGGCGATGCAGCTGGCGCTGGCGCTGCGCCAGGAGGTCTGCGACCTGGAGGCTGCCGGCATCAAGGTGATCCAGATCGACGAACCGGCGATCCGCGAAGGGCTGCCGCTGAAGAAGGCCGCCTGGCCGCACTATCTGGACTGGGCGGTGCGCGCGTTCCGGATCACCGCTTCCGGTGTCCGTACCGATACGCAGATCCATACGCATATGTGCTATTCGGAGTTCAACGATATCCTGCCGTCGATCGCGGCGATGGACGCCGACGTCATCACCATCGAGACCTCGCGTTCCAGGATGAAGCTGCTCGATGCCTTCGCCGACTTCAAGTATCCCAATGACATCGGTCCCGGCGTCTACGACATCCATTCGCCGCGCGTGCCGCCGCGGGAGGAAATGACGGAGATGCTGCAAAGGGCTCTGAACGTGGTGCCGGCGGCGCGGCTCTGGGTCAACCCGGACTGCGGCCTGAAAACGCGTGGCTGGCCGGAGACCGAGGCCGCGCTCGCGGCGATGGTGGCTTCCGCCAGGGAGCTGCGGGCGAGCCTGAATTGAATCGTACGCTACGCAGTCCGGACGCCGCGGCCTTGAGCATCATGCGCGGGCCGCGGCGCTCGGGCAAGCTGCCCATGATCGAGAATGCGGCGGATCAGGCCCGGGTTTGGTCAACGCAGCCCGTCTCCGTTGGATCCGCTGCCGCGAAACGGGCTGTGCCCGATGGCGGAAGCGCTGATGAGTATTCCGCACCGATGAGCGATATCGATGCTTACGGCATCGCCGAAGCCCATCATCATGGCGAGACCTGCACCTGCAATCTGCGCGGCGAGTAGCAGGGTCCGCGGTTACTTGCGCAGCAGTTCCGCCCGGCTCTTGATGCCCGCCGTCATGCCGGCGAAGCCATGTTCGAGTTTGCCGCCGAGCAGTCCGCGCACCAGCGGCTGCAGCCAGCCGCCCATCTCGAAATGCGATTGATAGCGGCAGCGGCCGGGACCAAGCGGCGTGACGGTATGCGAGCGCCTGCTGCGCAGTGCGCCCAGCGGCGCCGGCTTCATCGAGTAACTGAATTCCTTGCCGGGCGTATGCGTCAGCATCCACTCGCGTTGCGGCCGCGGGCCGGAGGCGAAGAGGTTCACCTGCAGGTCGATCGGGTCGCCCGGCTTGAGCGTGGTCTTGCAGGCGGGCAGGAAGGGATTCCATTCGCCGTAGCGCGGAAAATCCGTGATGACGCTCCATACCAGTTCGGCGGGGGCTTCGATATCCAGCGTTGCGTCGATGACAAAGGCCATGGGGAATCCGGATCGGTTGGCGGGCGATATGCTCTGGCGCCAATGCTAGACCGCGGCGGGCTTGATGGCCTACGCCAAAGGGGCGAGATGGCGGCGGTTGCGATGCAACCTGCCGCGCAGCTCACAGTTCTATTTGGGGCAGAACAGGCCGAGATAGTTGTGCACGGTGAGCGTATTGGCGCTGATCGTGCCCAGCGTGGCGAAGTCCGGCGTGCCCAGGCTGAGGACGACGGTCTTGTCGCATTGCAGATAAGGCGGGAACTCGATGTTCACCGTGATCGTCGCCGAAGTGGCGCCGGCGGGGATGACCAGCTGGCCGCTGGGAGTCACGGCATAACGGCTCGCCGACTCGGTGCCCCCCAGGCTGAACGGAATCGTGACCGGTTGTATCGAGGTGGCGGAAAGCTGGACCGTGAGCTGTACGCTCGGCAGCGAGCCATTGCCCTTCGGCGTCTGCTCGGCCGCGACGGTGAAGCTGACCGAGGGAGTCGAATCGACGATACGGAACACGGTGCCGCTGCCGCCACCGCCCAGGGCGGTGGTGCCGTAGAGCGCGCCGTCGCTGCCCTGTAGCAGACCCGCCGCCGGCATGGTGCCGTCGGGCGCCCCTCGAAAGACATGCAGGGTGTATAGCGTGCCTTGCGTGGTCAGCCGGAACACCGTGCCGAGGCCTTCCGGCATGCCGCCGCCCGAGCTGGTGGTGCCGAGCAAGCTGCCGTCCTTGGCCTGGATCAGGCCGCCGTATGGCACTCCGCCTTCGGCAGCCCCGTCGAAGTCATGCAGGGCGGTCAGCACGCCGGCGGAGGTCATGCTGAATACCGTGCCGGCGTAGTCCGCGCCGCCCAGCGCCGAGGTGGTGCCGTAGAAATTGCCGTTCACGCCCGGCAGCAGGCTGGCGCGCGGTGCGCCGCCGTCGTTGCCGGTCTGCGGATTGTCGACAAAGGCGTGCAGCAGGCTGAACGTGCCGCTGGTGCTGATGCTGAAGATGGTGCCGAACGCCTCGCTGTCGGCGCCCTGGTTCATGGCCGAGCCGTAGAGCATGCCATCGGCGCCGAACACCAGGGCGGCCATCGGGTTGGCGCCGTCGGGCACGCCGGAGAATGAATGCAGGGTGGTGATGACGCCAGCGGGCGTGATGCGGAATACCGTGCCCAGACCATGGCTGCCGCCCTGGTAAGTGGTGCCGTAGAAATTGCCTTCGGCATCCCGCACCAGGGCGGCATAGGGAAAGTTGCCCTGGCCGCTGGCGAAGGAGGCGATGGTTTTGAAGACGCCGTTGGTGCTGATTCTGAACACCGAGCCAAAGCCGTTGGCGCCGCCGCTCAGGGTGGTGCCGTAGAGGTTGCCGTCGATACCGATGGCGAGGCCACCCTGCGGCATGTTGCCGTCGGATTGGCCGTTGAAGGAATGCAGCAGGCTCAGGCTGCCCTGCGCGGTGAGCTTGAATACGGTGCCGGCGCCGCTGGCGCCGCCCGCGGGCGTGGTGCCGTAGAAGTCGCCGTCGGCGGCCTGTACCAGCGTCGAATTCACCCCCGAGCCGTCGCTGCCGGAGAATGCATGCAGCACCGACTCGCTGACCGAATCGGCCGCGGCCAGCAAGGGCAGGCACAGGCAGGCGAGTACAACCGGCAGCAGCCAGGCTTGGCCTCCGCCTGGGCGATGGACGCTCAAAGCCATCCTGGCGGCAGTCCGCTTCATGGTTCGTTCCCCGAGTCCTGCGTTGCGGCGGCGCCGCAATGACCGGGTCAGTCGCCCGGATCTGTTCGAGTACTATGCGCTCCAGATCACGATTTGCGCCATCCCGGGGCTTTCGTTACTGCGACCGGCGTCACAGTTGGCGGGTGCGGGTTATCCCGGCGTCGCCTATAACGCCGCGGCCGCGCGTTGCGGATCGGCCAGGCGAATTGCGGCCTCGTGCAGCACTTCCAGCTGACGGCGGAAGCGCAGCAGCTCGTTCCAGGCGATCACCTGCGATGCCGTCTGGGTCAGCTCCGTATCGGCCTGGCTTGAAGCGGCGGCCAGCGATGCGGGCGGCGCGGGCAATGCGGCCGGCGCCTGTTTCCGCTCCAGTCCTTGCGCCAGGTCGGAGAGGGCGTCATCGGCCCAGCGGCGCACTGCGGCAAGGCTTTGTTGCGGAGCGGCGCCGGCCTTGAACTGCGGCAGCAGGCTCAGCGTGACGATGGCGCCTGCCATGCGGCGCAGGCAGGCCAGGATGATCAGGGCCGGTTCGGCATCGCTGCGGCTGAGCAGCCGGGTTTCGCTCAGTACGCGCTGTAGCGAGGCCTCGGCGTTGTTGCTGCCCAGGCCAGCCTGGCGCCGCGCCGCGCCGATGTCCTGATCGCGGGCGTCGGGCTTGGCGCCCAGCACCACCAGCAGATAGTCGCGATGCGCCCGCACCGCGTCCGCCATCTGCCGCGGCAGTTGCGGCGTCTCCCAGCTCGGCCACAGCAGGAAGCTGGCGACCAGGCCGAGCAGGCCGCCGAGGATGCTGTCGAGGGCGCGCAGGCTGGCCAGATGCGCATCGCCGATGCCGTCGGTCTGGAACAGTTCGGCGATCAGCACCACCAGCGGCGTCATGCACAGCATGAACAAGGCGTAGTTGACGCTGCGCAGGGCGAAGGCGAACACGCTGAGCGGGAAGATCAGCAGCGCCATTTGCAGCGGCGCGCCGACCAGCTGCATCAGCCAGGCGGCGATCAGTCCGCCCAGTACGCTGCCGGCGATGCGGTCGAAGGTGCGGCGCCAGGTTTCCACCATGTAGGGTTGCAGCACTACGATGGCGGTGATGCTGATCCAGTAGCCGCGCTGGATGTCGAACACACGCGTCGCCAGCACCGCGATGGCGGCGGTGACGGCCAGCCGCAGCGCATGGCGGAAGGCGACGGAGCCGAAGTGCAGGTTGGCGCGCAGTGTGCCGAGGATTTCGGAGAAGCGCAGTTGCCGCGCCACCGCCTGTTCCACCATCGAGGTGAGATGGGTCTGCCGCGTCTGCGGCCTGCCCAGATTTTCAAAAGCCGCTTCGATCCAGCGCGAGACCTGGTGCAGCAGCTCGGCGGTATAGGCGTAGTGGTGGCGCTGGCTGCTGCATTCGACGCGGCTGCGCAGTTTTTCGACCAGATCCTTCAAGTCCGGCTGGGGGCGCGGGGTTTCCCCCTGCAGAGTCAGCGCCAGTGCCTCGGCGCGACCGGCCAGGCGGCCCAGCACTACCCGCACCACACGGCGTACGCCGCTGTCGCTGGCCGCCATGCTGGCGGCTTCCAGCAGCTCGTTGAGTCCGATCAGTGCAGCGTAAACCTGGTCGGCGTCGGCGAGCAGGGCCAGCAGGCGCTGCCCCTGGGCGGTGATGCCGGCGCGCGAGCGGCGGGTGGCGACGATGATGTCGCGCGCGCTTTCCACCGCCTCGCGAGTGGCGCGGCGGCGCGCGCTGGTCAGGGCGTTCCACTGTGCGCTGTCGCCGGCCGTGCCGCGATGCAGCTGCGACAGCGCGGCGGCGTACTCGGCCACCGCCAGCCAGCAGTTCGCCACCGCCTTGCGTGCCGGGCCGTACGGCTGGAGGCGCCACAGCACCAGGGCCAGCAGCATCGCCCACAGGCCGCCGGCGATGGTCAGTCCGCCGAGCCATAAAGCCTCGTTCAGTCCGGCTGCCGGCACGCCCAGGGTCACCAGAATGGCGCTGTTGAGCAGCAGGCCGACGACGCTGGCGGCATTGCCGTAGACGCGCGCGAGGCTGCACAGGAAGCACCAAACGAAGGTGAAGGCCACCGCCAGGCCGGCATGCGGGTCGACCAGGGTGCCGATGAAGCAGCCGACCGTGGCGATGGCGGTGAAGGCGCCCATGGCGGCAAGGCGGTCGCTCCAGGCGCCGCCGGTATCGGCCAGGCAGCCCCAGAACGCTGCAATGGCGATCCAGTTCAGGTGATTGTTGCCGGTCAGCTCGCCCAGCAGCACCGGCAGGGCGCAGGCGAAGGCGGCGCGCAGGCCGGCCATGATGTTGATGGCGCCCAGATCCAGCGGCACCAGGCGGTTGAGGCGCGACAGCAGGGCGCCTGCGAGGGCGGCGCTGCGGGATGCCTGGGTGATGGGCCGGGAGGGCATGGCGGGTCGGGCTGAGGGACCCGCACAGTTTAAGGGCTGCGGCGGGAGTCGCGGCCGGGAAGTGCGCGGAATTGGTCGGGGTGTTTCCGGCCGGCGCGGCAAGCCCCGGGTAGCGCTACGCGCTTCCCGGGCTACGGTTCGCCCTGTGTGCCATGTGTGCCAAGGTTTGGTGATGGCGAGCATGACGGGGTCGACGAACGGTAGGTGCAATTGGGTGGTTGGGAAAGGGCGAAGACGTCCCGTAATGTCCGGGAAGGTGATGGATGGTTTGGGACAGGTTTGCGCGGTGAATTCCCGCCGCACCCGTAGCCGCATCAGCCGAACTGCGTGCGCAGCTCGGCGGCGAAGCGTTGCGGCGCTTCCAGCTCGGGGAAATGGCCCGCTTCGGCGAAACTGAGCATGCGCGCCTGCGGCAGGTAGCGCCGGATCGAGGCCTGGTCGGTATGCTGGTGCGAGCGGTCGGCCTGTCCCCAAATCACCAGGGCCGGCTGGGCGATGCTGCCGAAGGCCGGCTCCGGCCCGTTCAGGTGACGCTGGAAGGCGGAGGCCAGGCTGAAGCCGGCGCCGTGGTCGAAGGCGCACTGCGTGGTGTCGATGAAATGAGGCAGCAAGTCGCGGCGGCCCAGCGCCACGCGGTACCACAGGCCGGCGCGCTGGCGCCGCAGCAGGCGCAGCAGGATCTGGCCAAGGTAGGGCCTGCCGAGGATGTTTTTCGGATCGCGGCCGTGTTTCCAGTTCAGTTCCCCCTGCCAGTCCGGCGCCTGCATCAGCACCAGGCCGCTCACCAGCTCGGGGTGATGGCTGGCCAGCCACAGCGCGGAATACGCCGGCACGCAGGGGAAGGCCAGTACATAGGGTCCGAGTGCCAGTTGCTGCAGGAATTCGCGGATCACATCGGCCATTGCTTCCAGCCCGAAGCTCAGCCCGAATCGCGGCAGCGACAGGCCGAAGGCCGGCATCTCGAACACCACCACGCGGAAGTCGGCGGCGAGTTCGGCGATCAGCTCGTCATATAGTTCCAGCGTCACCGGCGGGTCGGCGCAGAAGACGATGCTGCGTGCGCCGCTGCCGGCGAGACGGTAGCGGATGCTGGTGCGGCGCAGGTGCATGAAATGCAGATCGGGACGGGTGCGCGAGCCGGGGCCGCGATATACCTGGTCGCGGCGCCAGGGCGTGACCAGGGTGTCGAGCCAGGTGCCGTTCACGATTTCTTGGGCGAGACGTACATGGTGATGTCGGCTTCCATCACCAGTTGTCCGGCGCTGTCGCGCACCTTCACCGGCAGCACCACGTCGCCCTGGAAATCCGGGGGAAAGTCGAGCGCGGCTTCCGCCACTGCGCTCATGTCGGTTTCGGCCTTCTTCAGATAGCGCACCGTCATGCCGCGGGGAATCCAGCGAAGCCCACGCGGCAGGCTGGAGTCGATCATCAGGCCGCCGGCCAGTTCGCACATATTGCACAGGGCGATGGCGTGCACGGTGCCGATGTGGTTGTGCACGGCGCGATGCTTGCGCACGAACACTTCGCAGCGTCCGGGGCGCAGTTCGCGCACCAGCGGCGAAATCGAGGCGAAGTAGGGCGCGCGTATGGTCACCACGCGCGAGAACAGGCGCGCGCCCAGGGGATAGCGCGAGAAGGACTGGAACAACTGTGCCGGCGTGGCCATGGGGTGAGAGCGAGGGGTCGTAGGAACCCCCACACGCTACGGACCGTCAGTGTCGGCGACAAACGAAATCGCGCCGGGCTTCGGGTGAAGACGGTTCAGGTGGGCTTATGCGATCTCGACTCCTTGGGAAAAGGCGTCATGCCATCGAAAGCCGGTATCCAGAGAGGCGTAGCGCGCACTCCGAATCCCTGGATACCGGCTTTCGCCGGTATGACGATATGCGTTGGTTCGAATGTCGAATCTAAAGTTCGGCGGTCTGCGCGTTGAGCAGCTCGAACAGCCAGTTGCAGAACGCCTGCACCTCGACCCGATTCTCGTCCGCCGGGCGGTGCACCAGGTAATAGCCCTGCGGGATTTCCATCTGCAGTTCCGGCCAGGGCATCACAACACGCTTCTCTTTCAACCAGGGATTGACGATGGGCACCATGCCCAAGGCCAGGCCGACGCCCTGTTCGGCGGCGCGCAGGATGGCGAAGTAGCTGTCCAGCCACAGATCGCCCTTGGGCTTGCCCAGCTTTGCGCCCGACAGTTCGGCCCACAGGTTCCAGCCTTCCGGCAGCGGCGTGGAGTGGATCAGGCTGATATCGCCGATATCTTTCGGCGTGACGCGGCTCAGCTTCTTCGCCAGAACCGGCGAGCACACTGGCACCGCCTTCACCGTCAGCAGGTGTCTGGCGGTGGCGCCGGGCCAGCGGCCGCTGCCGAAGCGCAGGGCGATGTCGATGTCTTCTCGGCGCAGGTCGACCGGGTGCAGGCTGGTTTCGATGCTCAGATCGATGTGCGGATATTCCTGCTGGAACGAGGGCAGGGCCGGCACGATGATCTCGCTGGCGATGAAAGGCCCGGCGCTGATCTTCAGGGTGGTGTGGCGGCCGTAGCGCTGCCGCGTCTGCTGGCTGCCTTCGCGCAGGCTGTCGAGGCTGTCCTGAGTCACGCGCAGGTAGTCGCGGCCGCCCTCGGTCAATTCCAGCGCGCGGTTCATGCGGCGGAACAGGGCAAAGCCGAGGAAGTCCTCAAGGCCCTTGATCTGGTGGCTCACCGCCGAGGGCGTCAGGTGCAGGGCCTCCGCCGCGCGGCGGAACGACAGTTCGCGCGCCGCCACCTCGAAGGCTTCGAGCGCATGCAGGGGCGGAAGGCGGCGCAGCTTCATGAGAGTCTTGTCGAATCCATTTATCATGGTGGCATGCCCTGAGCGCAGCGGCCACTGGCCGGCGGTGAAGGCGGGGCTGGCCGCGGGGCTACTTCAAAAAATTTTTCCCTGCCGGAAATTTCCGGCGCGGGTTACGGCTGCGAGGAGATATCGGTGTCGAGTCAGGCGTTGCAGGCATTCATCACCGGCGCATTCACCGGGGCCGGGCTGATCATCGCCATCGGTCCGCAGAATGCGCACGTGCTGCGGCTGGGCATCCTGCGGCGCCAGGTGCTGCCGACAGTGCTGATCTGTGCCTGCGTCGATGCCCTACTGATTGCCGCCGGGCTGTCCGGCATGGGCGCACTGGTACAGGCCTCGCCGGTACTGCTACAGGTGGCTGCCGTGGGGGGCGCCGTGTTTCTTGGCTGGTATGGCATCAAGGCGGCGCGGCGCGCGTTTCATCCGCAGGCCATGACCATCGATCGCGCCGGTGCGGATGCGCCCGCCGGCATCAGCGCGGCGATCGGCGCCGCCGCCGCGTTCAGCCTGCTCAATCCGCATGTCTATCTGGACACGGTGGTGCTGCTGGGTTCCATCGGCAGCCAGCAGGCGCCGGGGTTGCGGCCGTGGTTCGGCCTCGGCGCGGTGCTGGCTTCGTTCAGCTGGTTCTTTTCACTGGGGTACGGCGCGCGCTACCTGGCGCCGGTGTTTGCGCGGCCGCTGGCCTGGCGCGTGCTTGATGGGGCTATCGCCTTCATCATGTGGGGGATCGCGGCTTCGCTGCTGGTCGGGCGCTTCGCTGCCGGCGCTTGAGCGCGGCGGTTCCCGCAGATGCATCAGGCCTTGAGGTAAGCCGTCGGCGAGCGGCCGACGAGCTTCTTGAAGTCGTTGATGAAGTGCGCCTGGTCGTAGTAACCCAGATCCTGGGCCAGGCCGGCCCAGTCCCGGATCTGTTCCGCTGGTCCGCCATCGGCGAGTTGCTCCAGGGCTTCGTACACCCGGTAGCGCTTGATGACCCAGCGCGCGCTGGCGCCGACGTAGCGGCGGAAAATGCGCTGCACCGCCCGGTCCGGCAGGCCGCAGCGGGCGACGAGATCCTCGACCCGTTTCAGCTCGCGGTCGCCTGCGATCATCTCCACGGCGGCGCAGGCGGTCTCCACCATCGGATCGCTGGGTGGCAGATGAGCGACCAGGAATCGCGCCGCCGCGTCGACCATATCGCGATCGTCGGCGCCCGAGAGGACCTGCGCTTCGGCCTCCGTGGCATTGGCGAAAAGCTGCTGCGCCGGGATCGAGCGGTTGGCGATGGTGCAGACCGGCTGGCGCAGGAAAGGGTGGAACGCCCCGGGGCGAAACTTCACGCCTACCACGCAGTCCTCGCCCTTCAGCTCCCGCACGAAGCGTCCGAGCTGCACCCCATAGACGCGCGAGCGGCCCCGCGCGAAGGCGAGATGAACGCAGGGGTGTGGCAGTACCTCGCGGGTTTGCGCCGCGCATCCGCGCAGATCCCAGCGCTCGATCCAGAAGTGCTGAACCCAGCCGGACAGAATTTCCGGCGGGGCGTATCGCGTATGCCGGTAAGTGCCCGGAGGCGCCGCGTGCCGCAGCACGCCGCAGCCCTGTCCGAACGCACTGCCGGGGACTGGCCCGTGTGCGGTCATTCGATCCGTGCCGGGGTGTCGGATTTTTCCAATCATTCATTCACGCCATGCGTTGCAATTGAATGAGGCATTCCCGATTTTACAGAGAAACCCTCCCGTTATGAAAAAACCAGTGATGATGGCGCTGGCCGGCTCGCTCGGCGTTCTGGCCGGTGTCTGCGGATGTGCCGCCCAGCCGGTCGGCGCCGATCCGGCCGCGACGGTGCGCCTGAAATTCGCCGCCTTCGACCGGCATGATGTCTCCGCCATACAAGGCAGTTACGCCGACGACGCGATCCTGCGCAGCCCTGACAATCCCGAACTGGCAGGCAATGCGCCGATTGGCGAGGTCTACCGCCACATTTTCGACATGATTCCCGACGCCAGGGACGAGATCCAGAGCTTCGACCAGTCCGCGGACAAGGTGTTTGTCCAGTTCGTGATGAGCGGTCATTTCAAGGGCGCGGCCGATCAGCCGGTCAAGGTGCGGATCATGTCCATCTACACCGTCAGGGACGGCCGCATCGTCGAGGATGCCACCTACTACGACCGCAAGATGTAATTGCGGCATCCGGGCTGATTGTTGCTAGTGGGTGCTTTGCTTTATGAAGCATCGAGCGAAAGCGATGCTTTTCGGATGTGCCCGATTAAGTGAAAGTTTAGCCGCCAGTTCGTAGCGCGATTGCATCAATAGCTACTTCAAATGCGTAGTGGGAAAGTTCGGTCATGTTCTTTCGCGATACATTCACGCCCCATTCCGGCTTGCTTTTCATGCCTTCACCTTCGTAGTTTCGATCTACGAAGACTGCGTTTGGGTTAAGCCAGACCATAGAAGGGATGAGAAATAGCTGCGGCTCATAGCCCTCTGTGAACAAACAAAGTACGAGGTAGTTGCTTTGGCGAATAGGGAACTTCGTTTTTTGCATGAAAACGTAGCCCATCGCGCGCAGTGACTTAACCTGCATTTCAATAAAAGGACCAGTCTCTCGTCTCGCCACAAAATCGACGCCACGATCATCGACTTCAGGGGAATAAACCTGAAACCCATGCATAGTGAGCTCCATTTTTACAAAATACTCTGCGTAGGCGCCCACTTGCTGTTTATTCAGGCCTTTCCAATTATGGCGGGGCATAACAGTTCTTCCTGACGGCCAACTACAAGTGTAGCCCGGATGTTGTAGTGAAAATCGGGGCTGCGCCAGTATCCGAAGCCCCGGATTCCGTTTCGCTCCATCCGGGCTGCACTCGCACGAACTCCTGCTCAGACATTGCCGTCGTCAGGCGCCGGAACCGGATCTTTGTCGAACGTCTCTGTGCCGGGCGGCAACTTCACCCAGGGGTGCCTGCGGCAGTCGTAGACGGAAACCCGGGGCGCAGGAAAATGAGGATCGGCAAACGCCCCGACGGCGACGCTGACGCGATCGTTGTCGCCTTCTTCGGTGTGGAAGACGGTTGTTCCGCAGACCGGGCAGAACCTGAATATGAACCGGGCGCCCTGGTCCCCGACTCGGACGTATTCGGTGGCGGTTCCGACAACCTTGAACGGAGCGGAGAAGCTGGCCAGGGTCGCAAAGACGCTGCCGGTCCTTTGCTGGCAGGCTAGGCAGTGGCAGACGCCGATGCCTCGTGGTTCACCTTCGACTTGAATACGTAGCTGTCCGCAGGAGCAGGAGGCTGTTCTGGAAGACATTGAGACCTCGTTGGATGGTTTTGTAATGCCTAACGCTGAGCTTCAGACACCGGCTTAAAGCCGGTCGGATGAAAGCGATTGTTGGACATTAATCGGATACGCGAAACCATTTCGGTTGAACTTCATCCGTGTAGGGCCACCGATAATGGAATTGTGGATCACTGGGAAGAATGCCCGATGATGAATAGACATACCCAGAGTGTTTCACTGGAAAGCCGTTTTCAGTGCCAAATTCAACAATCAGCGTCCCACCAGCCGCTTGGTGCGCGAAAACGCGTTGAATTCGGCTCTGATCAGCTTTGCTTATCGGTATTACCTTTATCTCGCCATCAACCGGCAACGATTCCTGGTGTACTCCGTCAACGATGGACTGAAAGCGTGGGAGGTCATGAATGAATAGCCAGGATCGAAGGAGTGAACCGACCGGATAGGAGCCATACCAAGCGAGAGCACATGCGATTAAGGGTATGAAGGCATGCAGCTTGTAGGTGCGCCAACCACGAAACAGTTCAATCACGCTTACAACGAGACAACTTGCATAGACGGGCGTCAGCAAAAACAGGATGGCTTGTCCCGACAGCGATCGATGCGCCTTGAAAGTCGATAAGGCTACGAAGCAAACCGTCGCCGCTATGACAACGACAAGTGATCGCTTTGGGATCATGAAGTCCAACGGCCAGCATACGGATGCTGGCGTCCGCATATGCATTTTGATGATTCGGCGTGGATTCCCATAGAGGTTTCTGATTTCCTTATGGTTCGATCGTACTGGGTCGGCCAATTCATCACAAGCAACGGTGGACCCGAAACCGCGCCGTGACTTACAAAGGTTTGCGATCACTCGGAGCATCCGAGATTTCGGGTTTTGGACTCTGCGGCAACTGAACTGGAAAGTGCCCGGAACTGGATTCCCGCCTGCGCGGGAATGACGCTGGGGAGGGTTGTGCGGCGATGGCTGGCGGTGCTCAAGGTGGGGGGCATTGGCCTAAGTTTCGTTTTGGTCGTGACTTCGATGTGGCGGAATGCGCCCGTCATCGACATTTCCATGACGATCATAATATGATAATTATAATATAAAGATCGACCTAGAGAAATCGCATGACTGCAAACCCGCTGGCGGCAATGTCGGAGAAGACCAAGCTGCTGGTGTTCGGCATCATGGCGCTGGGCATGTTCATGTCGCTGCTCGATGTGCAGATCGTCGCGGCCTCGCTGCCGGAGATTGAGTCCGGCTTGTCTGCGGGAGCGGACGAGGGGTCATGGGTGCAGACCAGTTATCTGATTGCGGAGATCGTGATGATTCCGCTGTCGGCGTTTCTGAGCCGGGCGTTTTCCACGCGCTGGCTGTTTACGGTTTCGGCGGCGGCGTTCACCGTCTCCAGCATTGCCTGCGGCTTTGCCTGGAATCTGAATGTGATGATTGCCTGCCGCGCGGTGCAGGGTTTCGTCGGCGGGGCGATGGTGCCGACGGTGTTCGCCACCGGCTTTGTGCTGTTCCAGGGCAAGAAGCAGGCTTTGATTCCAGCGATTCTCGGCGTGGTCGCGACGCTGGCGCCGACACTGGGGCCGACCTTGGGCGGCTGGATCACCAGTGCGCTGTCCTGGCACTGGCTGTTCTTCATCAATATCGTGCCGGGTGTCCTCATCACCATCCTGGTGCCGATCTATGCCCGCGTCGATGAGGCCGATCCTTCGGTGCTGCGCGGTTTCGATCCCTGGGGCATTCCGCTGCTGGCCCTGTTCCTGGGCGGGCTGGAGTATGTGCTGGAGGAGGGGCCGCGCTGGGACTGGTTCGAGGACAGAACCAATTGCTGGGTGGCGGCGGCTTCGGCCACGGCGGCGCTGTTTTTCTTCTACAACAGCTTCACCCATCCGCGGCCGGTGGTGGACCTGCGCATTTTCCGCAACAGCCGCTTCGCCATGGGCTGTCTGTTCCAGTTCGTGCTCGGCGTCGGCCTGTTCAGTTCGATCTATCTGATTCCGCAGTATCTGGCCGGTGTGCAGGACTATCGCAGCCTGGACATCGGCAAGGCGGTGTTCATCACCGGTGTGGCCCAGGTGCTGGCCACGCCGTTCGCGGCGGGGCTGTCGCGGCGGATGGACCCGCGCCACATGATCCTGTTCGGCTTCCTGTTGTTCGGGCTGTCGCTGTACCTGATCAGCGGCCTCAATTCGCAGTGGGGGCGGGATCAGCTGTTCTGGCCGCAGGCGATGCGCGGCTTCGCCACCATGTTCTGCATCGTGCCGGCCACCAATATGGCCCTGGGGGCGATGCCGCCGCAGTGGCTCAAGTCGGCCAGCGGCCTGTCCAACCTGATGCGCAACCTCGGCGGGGCCATCGGCATCGCCGCCTGCAACACGGTGATCAACCACCGTTTTCACCTGCACTACACCCGGATTGTGGAGACCGTCACAGTTGCCAACCAGAATCTGGAGCCGGCCCTGGCCGGGCTGGCACGACAAATGCAAGTACTCACCTCAGACTCCGTCGAGCAACAGCAGATGGCCCTGAACACGCTGAACCAGTTGATTAGTAGGGAGGCATTAAGCATGACTTACGCCGATTCCTTTCTGGTGCTGGCCGGCTTGTTCCTGCTGGCGCTCACCGTCCTTCCATTCAGTCGCCGGATGCAGCCTTCGGCTGTTTCCAGCAGGGATGGACACTGACGGGGTTCTGCCATGTTGTCTGCTGTCGGCTGCTGTACGCAATCCTCCTCCTGCGAGCCGACTTGTTGAGCGGCATGCTGCGCCTGCGTTCCCAGGCGCGGCGCAGCAGTAAGCCCGCTTTTTTTGGCTGATTTTTGTACTGTCCGCCGCCCTTCGACGGACATGATTCACTGGTGACAGAGGCGCTGAGCTGTAAGCAGTAAGGCAAGCTTCAAGCAGCATGTCCCCACGTTCCCGCCCCTCTTCGCGAGGGGCGGGACTTCACTCCCCGCACTGCACGCAGGCAATCCCTGGCCGAATAGCCGGCGATTTCGCTGGCGGGTTAATATGACGATAATCATATTCAATCGGAGATGGCCATGCGCTATCCGGACAGCCGCAAGGAAGAAACCCACGCCCGTATCGTTTCCAGCGCGGCGGAGCTGTTGCGCGGGGCCGGCGTCAACGGCATCGGGGTGGCGGACCTGATGCGCTCGGTGGGCCTGACCCATGGCGGCTTCTATGCCCACTTCGATTCCAAGGAGACCCTGGTCAGCGAATCGGTAAGCACCGCTTTGGGGCAGACCATTGCCCATTTGCGTGCAGCGGCTGAGGCGGCGCCGAAAAGCGGCGCCCGGCAGGCGATTGCGGCGTCCTATCTCAATGCAAGGCACCGCGACCATGCCGAAAAGGGCTGTGCGGCGGCGGCCCTGGGCTCGGACGTATCCCGGCTGACGCCCGCCACCAAAGGGGTATTCGAGGACCGGCTGGAAGAGATGCTGGCGATGCTGGGGGAGTATTGCGGCGGGCGCGGCGACAACCGCGACAAGGCTATCGTGATGTTCTCCACCATGGTGGGGGCGATGGTGCTGGCGCGGGCGGTGCGCTCGAAGGCGCTGTCGGAGGAGATTCTGGAGGCGGCGCGGGAGGGGGTTTAGGCTCAGGCCAACGGATTCGGGTGGAACAGATGAAGCCGGCGGGCAGGGCCCGCCCTACGACAGTCTAACCAAGCGAGGTACTGGACCGGAGTAGCGTTTTACGCCGCGCCCAGGGGCGTGAGCTTGACGCTCACTGTTTTGGCGCCGGGGTCGGCGGCGATCTTCAGGGTGGCGGCGTTGGCGGCGGACACGACGTGACCGCCCTGCACTTGCACGGCGTAGCCGGCGGGGTAGTGCAGGGCCGGGACATAGATCTCGGTGAGCTGGCCGGCGGCGGCGCCGCTGCCGTCGGGCCGCGTGGTCGAATAGCTCAGGCTGAAGTTGTTGCTGGCGCTGTCGTAGGCGAAGCCCTGCGGCGTGCCGGCCACGGCCTGGGGATAGGGGCGTTCGAGGATGGCGAGCTTGGCCTGCTTGGCCGAGCCGAGGTCGGCGTCGCGCGCGAACAGGCTTTGCGCGCCGCTGCCCTGAGCCTGGGTGGTGGGATCGCCCCAGTTCTTGTAGGACCAGACCATCCAGCTGCCGAGGTTGTGGTCGGCCAGGGCCACCACGCGGCCGGTGTCGAGCAGGTCGTCGCTGGCGCCGAACTCGCTCATCAAGGAAGCGGAGCCGAGCCGCTGGCTGGTAGCGAGGGCATTGCTGAATACATGCTGCTCCAGCGCGCCGCAGGTGGACAGTTTCTTCAGGCCGGTGGCCTGCAGCAGGGTCTCGGGCAAACAGTAGTCGTGCCAGGACAGGCCGAGCTGGCGGTCGGCCACCGGGCGTTCGCCGAGGTGGGAGGCGGCGCCGAAGTCGAACAGGATCTGCGGCTCCATCCACACGATGTTGCCGGTGTCGACGCTGCGGATGCCGCCCAGCACATGCTCGTACAGCGCCTGCAATTGGTCGCTTTCGAAGCGCGAGCAGCCGTGCGGTCCGGCGCAGGCGGGCCAGCGGCTGCCGGGCCAGGGCTCGTTGATCAGGTCGTAGCCCATCAGGTGGTCCTGCGTCCTCCAGCGCGCGGCCACCGCGGTCCAGGCTGCCCGGTAATCGTCTTGCAGGCTGTCGGCGCTCCACAGGCGGTCGAAGGCGCTGCTGGCCGAAGGCGTGAAGTAGTTGAGCGGGAAACCGGCGCGGGCCAGGCCGTCGAGGCGGCTGGGCTGGGTGGCCCAGTCGGGGAAGCCCTCGCCCTTGTAGCGCTCGTTGAACAGGTCCTGGTGGAAGTCGAGCAGGATGTAGATGTTGCGCGCGGCGAGCAGCTTGACCACGCGGTCGATCTTGTCGAGGTAAGCGGAGTCCACCACATGCGGCCGCGGCATCACGCCGGCGAACAGCACGCCCAGGCGCACCGCGTTGAAGCCGTGGGCGGCGAGCCAGTCGGCGTCGGCGGCGGTGAAGCCGTCGACCGAGTCCGGCGCGACGTAGGGCGCCTGCTTCCACACCGCGTTGACACCGTGCAGGATGACCACGCGGTTCTGCCCGTCCACCAGCCAGTTGCCGCTGCGGCGCAGTTGCTGATGCGCGGAGATGCTTGCGGGCTCGACGCGCTGCGGAACATCCTGCGCCGCTTCCGCGGTGTCGATCCCGGGCGAACGGTCGCTGGCCCAGAAGATCAGGGCGAGGAGCGCGGCGGTGGAAAAGAACAGGCGGAAACGCTTCAACCGAATCTCCAGCATCTAACACTAATTTGTGACAGCTTAGTGAAATATTGTCGGGCAAATCGATTGTGAAAGCCAAACGTTTCCTGCAGAGGGATCAACGGTATTTGCCTGCGTTGTCACAATCGATTGTCATAAATCGGGGGTGTTCGTTGTCACAATTCTTCAAGCGCCCGGTTTTGTTCAAGGTTTGGGAAAATTCGCGGCGTGGTCGCCGCCGCTTCCGGAGATGCTCCGGACTCGGCTAATCTGAATGTGACAGCCGGCAAGACAGCATCGCGGCGTGAGCGCGCGCAAAAATTTGAAGAAGAGGAGAGCGGGATGATTGTGATGGAGCCGATCGGACAGGTGCGCAGCGTGCGCAAGGATTTGAGCGACGATGACTGGGGCGACGTCAGCGCGCGCATCGAATTGCTCGAATCGTTTCCTGCCGACTGTCTGCTCGGGCTGGAGGAGTTCTCGCACGCCGAGGTGCTGTTCCACTTCGACCGGGTGCAGGAGGCCGCCGTGGTGCGCGGTGCGCGCCATCCGCGCGGCAACCGGAGCTGGCCGCTGGTGGGCATCTTCGCCCAGCGCGGCAAGGACCGGCCCAACCGGCTGGGCAGCACTATGGTCGAGATCCTTGGACGGGAAGGGCGCAGCCTGCTGGTGCGCGGGCTGGACGCCATCGACGGCACGCCGGTGCTGGATATCAAGCCGGTGATGGCGGAGTTCCTGCCGCGCTCGGCGCTGCGGCAGCCGGCGTGGTCGCATGAGTTGATGCGGGAGTACTGGGTGGTGCTGAAACCTTAGGTGCCGTCCCCGGCCGCGCGCCCTCTCCCCTAGCCCCTCTCCCACAAGTGGGAGAGGGGAATCGAGTGGCGACGCTGCCGGGGTTCGGCGGCCATGGCGCCGGAACAGCGAACGCGTTATGGTCGGCCAAGGAGAGAGACCCAACATGAATCTTGCGCACTGGCCGCAAGGTCTGTCGCGGAGCACGCAGCTGCCGCAGACCTCGCTGTATTTCAATCTCGAAGTGTCGGCGACACGCTATCCGGACAAGCCGGCGATTCATTTCTATGGCAGCGCCGTCGGCTATGCCCGGCTCAAGCGGGAAGTGGATGCGCTGGCCGGCTTCCTGCAACAGGACTGCGGCGTGGCGCGCGGCGACCGCATCGCCCTGTATATGCAGAACAGCCCGCAGTTCATCATTGCCTTCTACGCCATCCTGCGCGCCGACGCGGTGGTGGTGCTGGTCAATCCGATGAACCTGGCCGAGGAACTGCGGCATATCGTCAGCGACAGCGGGGCGAAGATCGCCATTGCCGGACAGGAATTGCTGGCCAACGTGCGGCCGCTGCTCGGCGGCTTGCTGGAGCGGGCCGTCGTCGCCGCCTATTCCGACTACGTCGTCCAGCCCACCGATCTGGCGCTGCCGGAGGTGGTTGCCGCCGCGCCGCTGCCGCTGTCGGGGGCGGAGGTGACGTGGAGCGAGGCGCTCAGTCTTGGGCGGGAGCCGCTGCCGCATCGGGCGGGTCCGGAGGACCTGTCGGTGATTCCCTATACCTCGGGCACCACCGGCGCGCCGAAGGGTTGCATGCACACCCATTCCAGCGTCATGCATACCATCGTGGCGCCGGTGGAGTATGGGCGTTATCCGAAGGATGGCGTCGCCCTGGCCGCGCTGCCGATGTTTCATGTCACCGGTCTGCAGTACGGCATCAACCTGCCGATCTACCTCGGCGCTACCGTCGTCATCATGACGCGCTGGGACCGGCGCTGCGCCGCGCAGATGATCGAGCGCCACGGCATCACTTCGTGGACGGCGATCCCGACCATGCTGATCGATTTCTTCAACCAGCCGGATCTCGATGCTTACAACCTCGCCTCCCTGGCCACGCTCAATGGCGGCGGCGCGGCCATGCCCAAGGCGGTAGCCGAGCGCATCGCGGCGCTGTGGGGGCTGAAGTACATCGAGGGGTACGGCCTGTCCGAAACCATTGCGCCGACGCACATCAATCCGCGCGAGCGTCCCAAGGAGCAATGCCTGGGCCTGCCGATCCAGAACACCACCGCCATCGTGGTCGATCCGCAGACGCTGCAGCCTCTGGCCGCAGGCAAGGTCGGCGAAATCATGGTCAACGGCCCGCAAGTGTTCCGCGGCTACTGGGGCAAGCCGGAAGCCACGGCGGAAGCTTTCACCGAAGTCGAGGGTATGCGCTTTTTCCGTACCGGCGATCTGGGCTATGTCGACGAGGAAGGCTATTTCTTCATGGTCGACCGGCTCAAGCGCATGATCAACGCCTCCGGCTACAAGGTGTGGCCGGCCGAGGTGGAAGCCCTGCTCTACGGCCATCCGGCGGTGCTGGAAGCCTGCGTCATCGGCACCCGCGATGCCGCGCGCGGCGAAAGCGTCAAGGCCTTCGTCGTGACGCGTCCCGGCCAAGCGGTCGATGGGCCTGGCCTGATCGCCTGGGCGCGCGAGCATATGGCGGCCTACAAGGTGCCGCGCGAGATCGAATTCGTCGAGCGCTTGCCCAAGACGGCTACCGGCAAGGTGCATGGCGTTTGTTGCAGGACCAGGAACTGGCGAAGAGCCAGGCCGCCGATCAATCAAGCTGAGGGTGTCGATATGAGCAATGAACCAAAGCAGCCGGCGCCGCACAAGATTCCGCGCAGCAAGGACAATGACTATTCGCGGGAGGTTGCCGCCACGCGCCGCGATTTCGTCAAGGAACGCACCGGCGTTGCGCTGGAGCATGTCGGCCGGTATTCCTTCGACCCTGCGGTGCTGCCCGGCAATATCGAGAACTTCTCCGGCGTGGCGCAGGTGCCGATCGGCATTGCCGGCCCGGTGCGCATCAACGGCGAACACGCCCAGGGCGATTTCTACGTGCCGATGGCCACCACCGAGGGCACCCTGGTCGCCAGCTACAACCGCGGCATGCGCCTGCTGTCGGAGTCCGGCGGGGTCAAGACCACGGTGGTCGAGCAGTTCATGCAACGCTCGCCGGTATTCATGTTCGACGATGCCTTGCAGGCGCGCGAGTTCGGCCACTGGGTGACGGCGCACTTCGACGGTATCAAGGGCGCAGCCGAAACCACCACGCGCGTCGGCAAGCTGGCGCATATCGGCCAGTACGCCATCGGCCCGCTGCGCTACCTGCGCTTCAATTACACCACCGGCGATGCCGCCGGCCAGAATATGGTCGGCAAGGCGACGCTGGCGGCCTGCCAGTGGATCCAGCAAACTCATCCGGATCACCCCAACTTCCTGCTCTCCGGCAACATCGATACCGACAAGAAGCATTCCCAGATCAACACCCTGCTGACCCGCGGCAAGCGGGTGGTGGCCGAGGTGGTGCTGAAGGACGAAATCCTCAAGCGCATCATGGGCGTCACCGGCAAGGACCTGTTCCGCGCGCGGCAGATCTCGCAGGCTGGGGCGTTCATGGCCGGCTCGGCCAACAATGGCGCGCATTCGGCGAACGGCATCACCGCCCTATTCATCGCCACCGGGCAGGATGTGGCCAATGTGGCGGAGTCGCATGCCGCAGTCACTTACGCGCAACTGCTCGATAACGGCGACTACTACTGGTCGATCACCCTGACCTCGCTGATTGTCGCCACCTATGGTGGCGGCACCGGTCTTGCCACACAGCGGGAGTGCCTGGAGATGCTGGGCTGCTACGGGCAGGGCAAGGCTTCGAAGTTCGCGGAGATTTGCGCGGCCACGGTGCTGGCCGGCGAGACCTCGCTGAGCAGCGCGGTGCTGCATGGGGACTGGGTGTCCAGCCATGATCAGCTGGGGCGCAATCGGCCTTAAGAGGTCATGCGGCTGCGGAGTAGGGCGTGCTGAGCGTAGTAAAGCGCATCAATCGCGTGACGGCGCTGCGGTAAACGGTGCGCTTCGCTGCGCTCAGCACACCCTACGTCACTACGTCACTTTGGCGATTGCGGGTTCGGCGGCCACAGGCCGCCCTACGCCGGGCTTTTTTGCAGGGCTGGTGGCACAGAGTTGGTTAACGCCGCACCCATTCTGGTGGCGCCCAAAAATGCTTGAGCCGCTGCCGCAGCGGTCCCGGCTGCAGCACGGATTTCCACATGTCGAGAAATTCGTGGAAGTTGAGGGTGAGCAGGTTGTAGGAGCGGACCTGGCGCACGATGCCGTAGTCCACCGTCTCGCCTTCTTCCTCGAAGGTGCCGAACAGGCGGTCGAACACGATCAGCACGCCGCCGTAATTCTTGTCGATGTATTGCGGGTTGCGGCCGTGATGGACGCGGTGATTGCTCGGTGTGTCGAAGACAAACTCGACCCAGGCGGGCAGCTTGCCTACGCTCTCGGTGTGGATGAAGAACTGGTAGGCCAGGTCGCAGGCGTAAAGGAAGAACACCACTGCCGGATGCACGCCCAGCAGCACCAGCGGCATGAAGAACAGCCACCAGCCGGTGACGGAGTAGAGCAGGCTCTGGCGCATCGCGGTGGTCATGTTCATGCGCTCGCCGGAGTGGTGCACGACATGCGCGCTCCAGAACCAGCGCACGCGGTGGCTGGTGCGGTGGAACCAGTAGTAGCAGAACTCCACGCCGACGAAGATCGGCAGGATGGTCCAGGCGTTGGCCGGAATGGTCCAGATGCGGTGGCTGTAGAACCATAGCGCGGCTACGCCGGTGACCAGGGCATAGGCGCCCAACTCGAACACCTGGTAGGCGGCGCCGAGGCTGAGGTTGGCTAGGATGTCCTTCCACTGGAACTGGCCCAGGCTGCCGCGGCGGCGCATCGCCAGCCACTCCACCGCGAAGCCGAACAGGAACAGCGGCGTCATCAGGGTCAGCACCACCTGCTTCCAGTCTGCGTTCTGGCCGAGCAGCGCCTGCAAGTGCAGCATCCAGTCCATCATGGCCCGTCTCCCCCGCTTTTTCGATTGCGCCATTGTTCGCCGGGACCGGTCCACAAGGATTGACTGCGGCGGACAAATTTTTGACACTTCTCGCCATGGCCCCGCCCAGACCCAAAGCCAAATCCATCCCCAAGGCGGAAGCCGTGGCGCAGGGCGTGGTGCCCAGCACTTATGTGCGCCTGCTCTATGAATACCTGGAGCGGCGCGGCCTCGATGCGCGGAAACTGCTGAAGGAGCCGCCGCCGGCCGCGGTGGACCGCGGTCTGGGACGCTATCCGGTGGCGCGCTGGCGGCGCCTGCTGGAACGGGCCTCGGCGCACCTGGACGATCCGCTGCTGGGCCTGCACCTGGGCCGCAGCATCACGCCGGCGCATTTCGGTGTGATCGGCTACGTGCTGCTGGCCTGCGGCAACCTCGGCGCGGCGCTGCAGCGCCTGCAGCAATACCAGCGCCTGGTCTATGACGTGAACCCGATGCGCTATCGGCTGGAGCCGTCCTCGGTGGTGCTGGAGTGGGGCGTGGAGCATGGCCGGCCCGGCGCGCTGGCGGATGAAACCGCCATCGCCGCGCTGGTGCAGATGGCGCGCGATCTCACCGGCAAGGGTTTCCCGCCGGACGAGGTGTGTTTCGTCAACGCGGCGCCGGCCAGCCTCAAGCCCTACCGTGATTATTTTGGTTGCCCGGTGAAGTTCGGCCAGCCGCGCACGGTGGTGCGCTTTGCCCTGCGCCTGCTGGCGCTGCCGCTGCGCCAGCCCGATGCGGCGCTGCTGGCTCTGTTACAACGGCAGGCCGATGCCCTGCTCGGTGAATTGCCGGATGGTGACGATACCGAGCAGGCGGTACGGAGCTGCATCGCCGCGCTGAGCCGCGAGGGCGAGCCGACGCTGGAGCGTGTCGCTGCCGCCCTGCACACCACGCCGCGCACCCTGCATCGCCGGCTGGAGCAACAGGGTCACAACTTCCGCGGCCTGCGCGAGAGCACGCGCCAGCATCTGGCGGAGGACTATCTGCGCGATCCGCGCCTGCGCCTGGGAGAGATTGCGCAGCTGCTGGGATTTTCCGAGCAGAGCGCGTTCAGCCGCTCGTTCCGGCGCTGGACCGGTCAGGCGCCGAATGCCTGGCGCCGCCAGCTTGCGGGCTGAGGCTACTTCGGCAACTCTGCCGGCGCATGCGTTTCCCAGGGACCGAAGCCATGCGCCTGGATCACCACTTCCTCCTTGGTGTATCCGAAGTGCAGGGTCTTCGGCTGTATCACCGCGATGGAGCCGGGCGGCAAGGCCACGGCTTTGGACAGGTCGCTGCCGTCGCCGGCGCCGAGATAGAGCGTGCCGGAGATCACCGTGGCGTGCTCGATGCCGGGATGCCAGTGCGCGGCCAGCGTGTAGTTGGCGGGGAAGCGCATGCGTACGGTGAACGGGCCGGCCTTCTTCAGATCGCCTTCGATCACTGCCAGCTTCGCACCGGGCCGGCCGGGGAAGTCGATCCAGGCCAGTTGCTCCGGGGTCAGCGACAGGAACGCGGGCGGCGCGCCGGCTGACTGCGCATTTGCCGCAGAAATGCCCAGTGCCATCAAACCGCAGGCCAAGACAAGACCGGAAACTGCTTTCATGGATGCCTCCATAGGGTAGCGCCGAAGCGGCAGTCTAGCGCCTTCAGGTGACAGCTTGCCCCAGCGCCGGCAATAGCTCTTCCAGCCGCCGCAGGATGCGCACGCCGTCCGGAATTCTCGGCTCGATCTGTTCCGGCTGGTAGGCGAAGACCTGCATCCCGGCGGCGACACCGGCCTGTATGCCGACCAGGCTGTCCTCCACCACGGCGCAGCGCGCGGGCTCCACGCCGAGGGTGTGCGCGGCATGCAGGAACAGCCCCGGATCGGGCTTCCAGCTGCCGACCTCGTAGCCGCTGAAGATGCGGTCCTTGAAGTATGGCAGCAGGCCGGTCAGCGACAGGCTCAGCTCGATCTTCTCGCGCGGCCCGCTGGAAGCCACGCACATCGGCAGGCGCAGGGACCGCACCAACTCCACCGCGCCAGGGATCGGCTGCAGTTTTTCTTCGAAAGTGCTGCGTGTGCGCAGGCGCACCTGCGCCACGAAATCGTCCGGCAGTTTGCGGCCGAGCCAGGTCTGGATCTGCGCCACGCAGCGGTCCAGTTGCCAGCCGCGGAACAGGAGGTTGGTCTGGCGCAGCGGCAGGTGCAGGCCGAGTTCCCAGGCCATCTCCAGCAGCACGCTGGTGCCCAGCTCCTCGCTGTCCACCAGGGTGCCGTCGCAGTCGAAGATGACCAGTTCGGGGGGCATGCCGCGCGGCGCCATCAGGCGCGCGCGGGAGCCGCGAGCTTCTTCGCCGCCTCGTCCACCGGCGGCTTGTAGCGCAGGAACGGCAGCAGCTTGCCGAGCCAGCTGAGCATGCCGTGCTCGTTCATCCACAGGCCGTAGGCAACATAGTCCGGATCGCGCAGGCCGAGATGTCTTTCCTCGGTGCGCGCGCGCAGGAAGTAGATCAGGCTGAGCAGCCCCAGCAGGCAGCAGTTGCGCACCGCCTCGTACCAGTGACTATCGGAGACCCACGGCACCGAGATCAGCCACCAGCTCAGGTTCTTCGACAGGTAGGCCGGGTGCTTGGTGAAGCGGTAGGGACCGCTGGTGATGACGCCGCGATAAGTCAGGTTGGAGAAGCGCAGGCCGAAGGCCACGGTGGACAGGCCGTAAACGAACAGCAACACAATGATGACGCCGGCCCACAGGCCTTTCAGCGACGGCATGGCGGTCAGCCAGTTGTCCCAGAAGAGGCTGTCGTCGTAGTGCAGGTACATGCTGCCGATGACCGAGTAGAACGGCTGGTAGCAGAGCAGGGCGATGAGCCAGCCGAACGCGGTAGGCTCGGTGCTGCGGATATGCGAGTCGAACAGGCGCAGGGTGATGGTGTAGCCCACCACGCAGAACAGCAGATCCACCGTATACGACAGGTCGTAGAGGAACTGGTACCAGCCGGCGCTGCCGTTGACCTGGAAAGCGGACCAGGACACGCCCAGGGAGCGGACTTCGCCGCCAAGGTAATTCATCATCAGCGGCAGGAAGAAGCCCTTCACCGCCCAGCCCATGAAGTGGGATTTCAGCGCCGGCCCGTCGAGCTCGTCGAGGCTGCGCCCGCTCAGCAGCAGGAGCGGCACCATGCCCAGATGCCAGTAGCTGTCGTGCGGATCGGCCAGCCGCATGTCGGTCCAGATGAAGTAAGGCACCACCAGCACGGCCACCGGCACCAGCAGCGCCTGCAGGAAGTCCCAGAACGGATCGTAGAAAGTGCCGTGGTATTCCGGAAACAGCCAGTACGCCAGGGCCAGAATGCCGAGGGTCAGGGCCAGGCCCAGCAGGCGCACCGCGACGCGCTTGAAATCCGGGCCGCGCAGCGCCTTCCCGGCCAGGCCGGTGGAGGGGTTGCGGTAAGTGCGCAGCCATAGCAGCTCGACGCCGCCGATGATCAGGAACACCACCAGGCAGCCCGCCAGGCCCACCAGCAGATGATTGCTGCTGATGCTGCCCATCTGCCAGGGCAGCGGCCCGAGCAGGGCATCGAGGGCTGGCCCCCACTGGATCAGGCCGAGGATGACGCCGAGGCCGCCGGCGAGGGCGATCAGGTTGAGGCCGAAGCTGGCGGCGGAGCGTGGCACATCCAGCGCCTTCACCGGAGCAGGCTTTCGTTTCGATGATGCGGGCATCGGTGTGTAAAGTCCCTGTAATTTTTTGGCGGATGCGGCCGCGTCCCGGGCCACAGATGGGCTAGTTTTGCACGCGGCCGGGGCTTTCTTCAAAAGGCGGCACCAAACCATCCCGTTGCCACGCGGTGGATGCGGGGGATTCGTGTGGCGGCAAGCCCTTTGTTACTGTACACGCCGCCGATCAGTCGGCAGGCCGCCCCTCATCAAACCGGAAGTCGAAGCGCCGTGCGCGAGAATATTGGTCCACTGCTGACCCTGCCGGTGCACGAGGCCTTGCTTGCGGCCAGGGAGGCGGGTGTGGCCGTGCTGGAATGCTCGCTGGACCTGGGGCGCTCCATGGCCACGGTGGAGGTGAGCGCTTCAGGCTGGGTCTGGAACGGCAGTCATTTTCCTTTTCCGGATACGTGCAAGGACAGAACCATCTACCACTGGGACGGCGAGGGCTTTGAGCCGGTGGCGAGGTTCGGCACTTCCCTGATCAAGCTGGTGCCGACGCAGTGGGGGCCGCCCACCTTCGAGATCGACGGCATCAAGATGCTGCCGACGGCGCAGGTCTCGCCCTATGCGGATGCCGAACGCAAGGTCGGCCTGATTCAGCCGCGGGGCAAGGTGGTGCTGGACACCTGCGGCGGCCTGGGTTATTTCGCCGCATGGTGTTTGCGCGGCCAGGCGCTGCGGGTGGATTCCTATGAAAAGAATCCCGACGTGATCTGGCTGCGCAGCCTCAATCCCTGGTCGCCTGACCACGCTGGCGCTACGGATGCGGGCGCATTGAGGTTGACCAACGGCGATATCGTCGAGCACATCGCCAGGCTGCCCGAGGGGTCGGTGGACGCGATCCTGCACGATCCGCCGCGCTTCGGCATTGCCGGAGAACTGTACTCGCAGGCGTTCTACGACCAGCTGGCGCGGGTTCTCAAGCTTCGCGGCCGGCTGTTTCACTACACCGGCTCTCCGAACAAGCTCACTAGCCGGCGCGATGTGCCCAGGGAAGTGGCGACCCGTTTGCAGCGAGCGGGGTTTGCCACCGAGTTGAATGGCGATGGGGTGGTGGCGGTGAAGACGGGCAAGCCAGCGCAACGCTAGCTTTGCACGCGGTAAAAATCAGGTCGTCAGATGCAGGTCGGCCAGGCAGTCTTTCCAGAACATTTGGGCCGCGCGCTCCAGCGCGGGTGCGAATTCGCAGCTTTGCGCACGCAGGTCGCAGACATCAATTGCGGCTTGCGCCAGTTCGCCGGCGTGTCCCACATACCAGCGTTCAAGCGTCGCGGCGCTGACCTCCGGATGAAACTGCAGGCCGAGCGCATGGCGGCCGATGGCGAATGCCTGGTTGGGGTAGGCCTCGGTCGAGGCCAGGAGATCGGCCTCGGCAGGCAGATCGAAGGTATCGCCATGCCAGTGCAGAAGCCGCAGCCCGGGTTCGAGCAGTGCGGCGAAGGCGGGGAAGCGCGCACTGTCGGGCCCCGCGTGAATGAGCAGCCAGCCGATCTCCTTGCCCTGCGAACCGGGATAGACGCGGCCGCCGGCGGCCGCCGCGATGAGCTGGGCGCCGAAGCAGATGCCTAGCGTGGGGCGCTTTTGCCGAAGCCGTGCGCGGATCAGCGTGAGCTCCTGCACGATGAAGGGATACTGCTCCGCTTCGTAAACGCCGATGGGGCCGCCGAGCACGACCACCAGGTCGGCTGACACAGGATCGATATGGTGAAAATCCGTGGTGCAGGCATCGATCGTCTCGATGGCGAATCCGGCTGTCGCCAATGCCGGCGCCAGTGAGCCGAGATCCTCGAAGGCGACGTGGGTGATGGCCAGGGCTTTGCGCATCGTGGGTTCCTGTTGCAAAAAATCTGGACGGCAACGCGGGGTGTGCTCCGGCTGCCGTCCAGCATCAACCGGCTGGAATCAGGCGAAGTAGCGATCTTCCAGCAGCATGTCCTCGAAGAACGCGCCGTAGGGTTTATCCGGATGGCGGATATGGATTTCCAGAACCCACAGCAGCGGCGAGGGGCAGAAGCCGACATCCGCCATCGGGCCGTCATAGACGGCGGCGTGGGGAAAATCGGAGATGCGGTGGCCGGACAGATCCATGTTCAGGGCCCAGCCGAGCTTGGCCGCTTCGTCCACGGCGAACTTGTAGAGCGCCGTCCCGCTGGTTTTATCGGCCAGCCATTTCCTGCGCACCAAGTGGAACAGGGTCCGCGCATCGTCGCCGCAACGCGTGAATTCCGGCGCCTGCCCGACGACGAAGGTGTCGCCGCCGTCACCTTCCCACTGTTCGAACACCGGGCCGATGTCGATCAGGAAGATGTCGTTCTCGCCCAGCACCACGCCTGGTTCTGAAGGCGCGCCGAAGGTCTTGATGGTGTTGCTGCCGAAGCGCACATAGACGTCGTGCCAGCCGCGCAGCATCTTGCGCGCAGCAAGCATGCCCCTGGCCATCTCCACGGCATCCTCTTCCACCATGCCCGGCTTCACCGCCAGGGCGATTTCGTGAATGGTTTCGCGCGTCATGTCGCGGACCGCCAGCATGCGTTCGGTGGTGAAGGCAGCGCCGACTTTTTCGAGGTCGGTTCTGTCGAGGATGGCGCTCATGCGGATTCTCCTTGGAGTTGCGGGGTTGAAAGCGGTGTGGGTGAGCGCAGCGCGGCCGATACGGCGCCGAGCCGCAGTTGCAGGCCGTCGAGGCCAGGTGATACGCGGATCTGGCAGGCCAGGCGGCTGTGCGCCTTCGCCTCCGGCAGACAGGCCAGCAGATCGCGCTCCCTGGCGGTGGGCGCCGGCAGCAGCGCCGTTGCCTCATGGTGCAGATGAACCAGGCAGGTGCCGCAGGACTGGCGGCCACCGCAGACGCTGAGTATCGGCAGGCCGGCGGCCCTGATGGCGGAGAGGACTGTCTCGCCGGTCCGGGCTTGAATCCTGCTGCCGTCGATGGCGATGGTCACGACGGTGAAGGCGGCGTCGGCAGGATCAATCAAATTGGTGGCCGGCTCGAATGCATCGGCCTGAAAGGCGCAGGCCGGCAGGCCGTATGCGGCGAATACGCGGCGGGCGCCGTCCACCATGGCGGGATTGCCGCAGGCATAGGCCTGGGCCACCTGCCGGAACTCAAGCTCCTCGGCGGCCAACGCCTGGCAATGGCCGACCGCGCCGCCCCAGCCGGCGCCCGGCGCCGACAGGACCGGCGCGAAGCGAAAGCCGGGATAGCGCCAATGCCATTGGCTCAGTTCGTCGAACAGGTAAAGCTCGGCCCTGGTGCGCGCGCCCCAGTAGAGGGTTATCTGTGTCGTTGACCGATCGATGAGGGCCTGCTCCAGCATGGCCTTGATCGGTGCGATGCCGGTGCCGGTGGCGAGCATCGCCACTGGCCCCGTAGCGCCACGCCAGCTCATGTCGCCGTAGGGGCCGCTGATCGTCACCGGGTCGCCGGCCGCCGCGGAGTCCAGAACCGTTTCAGAGATATATCCGCCCGGGTGGCGGCGGATATGCAGCTCGATCAGGCCGTCCTTGCGCGGCGCGGTGGCCATGGAGAAGCTGCGGCCCGGCCCGGCGCCGTGCCGCAGCGATAGGTACTGGCCCGGACGGTAGGCGAACGGCTCACCGGTCCGCAGGATCAGCCGCCGCACGCCGGGGCCCGGGGTATCGATCCGTACAATCCGGGCTGCCAGCGTTCGGGGCATGAGCTTTGGACCTGAATCGCCGGGCACTGTCAGGCAACCGGGCCCGACAGTTCCGCCGGCTCGTTGCTGTGCACGGTCTGGAAGCGGCCGTGCGCGGTTTCGAGATCGGCGCGGATGATGCCGGTGGCGTTCGGCTTGCGCCGATGGAAGAACACGATCCATACCGCGCCCACGGCGATATAGGCCAGGAACAGATAGGGGAAGTACAGGATCGGCGCTGGCGGCAGCGGATAGACGCTGCCCACGGCCGGAATCAGCAGCAGCACCAGGGAGGCGACACAGACACTGATGTCCTTCGCCGTCAGTTCGCGCAGGCGCTTCAGATAGGCCGGCGCCGCGATCGAGATCAGCACGTACGGCACGATGAAGCCGAAGGCCGCCAGCGTGCCCACCCAGTTGAAGATATCCAGCGGCGCCTGATGCAGCGTCACCAGCACAGCCGGGACCAGGAAGGCGATGATGGCCATCAGAGTGACGGCGATGTGGGGCGTGGCGTTTTTGGCATGCGCCGACGCCGTGGCGGAATGGAAGATACCGTGGCGGCCCATGGCGTAGATGACGCGGCCGCCGGCATTGATGCAGGACAGGCACAGGGCGAAGAAGCTCAGCATGGCGCCGGCGGACAGGGGAATCTGCAGGATGTCCCAGTGGGCGAGCTGCGCCATCACGTTGAGCGGAGCGTCGATCTTGTCGAGCGTGTCCGAATAGCCGCGCGTGCCGATGATCATGACGTAGGTGACGACGACGAAGAAGCCGCCGGAAATGATCAGGCTCCAGATGACGGCGCGCGGGATGGTCTTGAGCGGATTCTTCGCCTCGTCGCCGAAGGCCGTGGCGCATTCGAAACCGACCAGGCTGAAGATCGCCACCACCACGCCCAGGCCGAGGCTGGACCAGGGCATCTGGCCGACATCGAACTGGGTCTTGTCGATGGCGAAGTGATGCTGCCCCAGCACGATCACGCAGAGCAGCAGGATCAGCGCCATCGACGCGCCTTCCAGCGCCAGCATCAGCATGGCGGAGAGCTGCACGTTCTTCCACGCCAGGTACCAGGCGACGCCGGCGCAGAGGGCAAACAGCAGGACCGGCGGCGCGGTGATGCCGGCCATGGCCAGCAGCTTGCCGGCAAAAATGGAAAAGCCGGTCACGCCGGCCATCGAGATGCCCAGGTAGGCCCAGATCAGCGACCAGCCGCCGATGCCGCCGGTGGTCAGCCCCAGCCCGTGACAGATATAGGAATACATCGACCCGGCGCAGGTGGAGCGCCGCGCGAACTGGTTCAGGTTCAGCGACACGAACAGCAGCATCACCGTGCCCAGGGCGTAGGAAATCCAGCTCCAGTTGCCGGTATTGGAGTACATCACCGGGATGATCAGGGCGGCAGTCATCGTCGGCGAGATCAGGGCAACCGCCTGGGCAAGTAATTCCACAAAGTTCAGGCTGTTGGGCCTGAGTCGAACGGATGTCATGGCAACCTCACTCTTCGGTCCACTTGGCATGCGGCGGCAATACCTTGCCGGGTTGAAGGAGCTATCTGCGGCTTCCCGCTTTTACTCGTGTGGAAATGCTAGAGTTGCAGTGGACCATTAGAAACATCCAGTTTCGGAATTGTTGATGGTCCAGGTGCGAAGACATGCTGCGACCATGGCATTTCAAGATCGTGCTGCAGCGTGGATCGGCCACGGCGGTCTATCTGCAGATCGCCCTGGCCGTCATCGAGGAGATCAAGCGCGGCCGGCTGGCGCCGGGCACGGTCCTGCCGAGTACCCGGGAGCTGGCCGAAAGCCTTGAAGTCAACCGCAAGACGGTGGTGCTGGCCTATGAGGAACTGGTGGCCCAGGGCTGGCTGTCGACGGAAAAGTCCCGGGGAACCTTCGTTTCTTCCGAGTTGCCGCTGGTGAAATCGCGGACCGGGTCGGCGCCGGCGATCGGCGAGCCGCATCCGCGCGACCGCCCGGATTTTCCGCTCACCGGCCAGGCGCCGAACCTGCAAGCCCAGTTGCAGGAAAAAGGCGTACTGGTGTTCGACGATGGCGCGCCCGACACCCGGCTGGTGCCGGTGGACCATCTGGCGCGCGCCTGGCGTCACGCCCTGGTCGGCAATTCGCGCCAGAACAGCCTGGGCTATGGCGATCCTCGCGGCGGGTTGCCGCTGCGTCGTGCGGTCTCGTTCATGCTCAACAGCGAACGCGGCCTCACCACCACCACCGACAATATCTGCATTACCCGCGGCAGCCAGATGGGAATTTATGTCGCCGCCCGCGTCCTGGTCCGGCCCGGCGACACGGTGGTGCTGGAGGAATTGAGCTATCCGCCGGCGCGCGAGGCGTTTCGCGCTGCCGGCGCGGAAGTTCTGGCAGTCGGCCTGGATGCTCAGGGGATGAAGGTCGATGAGCTGGAAAAACTGTGCCGTAGACGCCGCGTCCGGGCGGTTTATGTCACGCCGCATCACCAGTTTCCGACCACGGTGCTGCTGCGGCCGGACCGCCGCCTGAGGCTGCTGGCTCTGGCCGAGCAGTTCGGCTTCGCCATCGTCGAGGATGATTACGATCACGAGTTTCATTTCACGCACCGGCCGATGCTGCCGCTGGCCAGCATTGACCACTGGGACAAGGTGGTCTACATCGGCTCGATGTCCAAGCTGCTGGCGCCCTCTCTACGCATCGGCTATCTCGGCGCGCCGGCCGAATTCATCGAGCGCGCCGCGGCGGAAGTGATGCTGATCGATCGGCAGGGCGATACCGCGACGGAAAGCGCGGTGGCGGAACTGATGGAGGATGGCGAAATCCGGCGCCACACCAACAAGGCCCGCAGGATTTACAGCGAGCGCAGGCAGGTGATGGCGGATCTGCTGCAGAAGCATTTTTCCGACAGCATCGACTTCACCCTGCCGGAAGGCGGGCTCGCCGTGTGGGTGCGCTTCAGGAATCCCATCGACATGAACGCACTGACCAAGGCGGCCGAAGCCGAGCAAGTGCGCTTCCTGCCGGGCCAGATCTTCTCCATCTCAGGCAAGCCGGTCAGTGCGACGCGCCTCGGCTTCGGCCGCTTCGACCAGAAGGAACTGGCCGATGCGGTGCGCCGGCTGCGTCGCGCGGTGGAACAGGTCGACCAGAACTGAGGCGCGTAATCGGATATCGGCGCTGACCATCATCTGTCGAGACCGATCCAGCCGCGCGAATTGCTGACCCGGCTTTACACCATCTTGCGTCGTTGCGGCAACGGCGCTTCGACTGGGTGTCTCTCGTGCTTCGGCCGTCCGCAGACCGATCGGGCTTTACGCACTGCGCCTGGATGGAGGAAATGCGGGGGGATTCCGGCGAAAGCTGAAGTAAAGAAATGTATCGAAGATCGGCAGGAACAGCGTCACAGCGAATCTATTGTGAAGCACAAAGCGGATGCGCGAATGCAGCCGGAAGGAGCAAATACATACCGCAGCCCGCCCGTTGTACAAACCTTTACGGCGCGCCAGCCCATGGGAAATTTGAGAGTGTGTTTAACGACTTGCGAAGCAACTCTGGCCCAAAAGAGGCTGCTGCGGGAAGCGTAACCGCGCACCTGCGATGCGGCAGGAGCATCAAGAACGGCATGGGATTTCCGCGCGCGGGCTGCCGGCGAATTCCGTCCTCCGCCGGTTGTTGCGTACCGCTGAGTTCCACCGCATCTGCGGGGTGTGGTTCGGAAAATCGCCGATCTAACATTCTTTCGACATGCGCGCGGCGCCTTTCGACCGATATAGAGAATCATCGGCGGGTGCACAGCACCGGGGACGAAAATGCATAAAGCTGAAGTGGAACATGGCCGCCTGCATTCATTGCCGGTCTGGGCATCAGGACGGGCGGTTTGGCGAGCGGCACTTGCTCCCATATTTGCGTGGAGTCTCGCCATCGGTTTCGCAGGCTTGCTGTCGGCATTCCCGGTGAAGGCGGCCGAAGAGAAAAGGACCGCGCCGCCACCACCACACGCAGCGCCTCCGACCGGCCATTCGGGCGCCCCTGTGGGGTCCGGCATGCGCCCGGGGCCGGAAGCGCGTCCCGGAGAGCGCCCGGGAGAGCATGTCGAAGCCGGCCGGGAGGTGCATCGTGACGATCATTTCGATCACCGTGACGGCGGGCGCGAACGCTACGCCTTTCAGGGGCGCGACGTCAGGCATTTCAACGACCACGATCGCGCGCTCTGGCGCGGCGGCGCCTGGCACCATGAATATCACAATGGCCGCCTGGGCTACTGGTGGTTCGCCGGCGGCGCCTGGTATTTCTACGATCAGCCGGTCTATCCGTATCCGGTCGTGGTATCGGATACGTACTACGTCGATCCGGTCGTGGTGGAGGCGCCACCACCGCCGCCCCAGGCGCTGGCACCGCCGCCGCCGGGGTATTGGTATTACTGCGATAACCCGCCGGGTTATTACCCTTATATCGGCAGCTGCGCCACGCCATTCAGAACCGTTCCGGCCCAGCCCTGATCGATAAAGCCATTGCGGCGATGCCGCGACGCCGATTCATTCATTCGTTCCGCAGCTCATGACCACCCCACGTCTGAAAGCGGGAGTTCCGAGGATTCAATGAACACAGAACAATTGATCGCGCGGGTGCGCAGCATTCTGCTGACACCGAAAACCGAGTGGCCGGTAATTGCTTCGGAAGCGGATACCCCCGCGGGCTTGTTCACGCGTTACATCCTGATCCTGTCGGCGATTCCGCCGGTCGCCGGCTTCCTCAAGCACAGCCTGATCGGAATCAGCGCGCCGTTTATTGGAACGGTGCGTATCGGAATCGGCGCCGGCCTCACCGCCGCGCTTGTGCAATACGCCTTTGGTCTGGTCGCGGTCTACATTGTTGCGCTGATCGTCAACGCGCTGGCGCCGACGTTCGGCGGACAGAAGGACTGGATGCAGGCACTGAAGACCACGGCCTATGCATTCACCGCGAGCTGGATCGCCAGCGCCTTCGTGATTGTGCCTGCGCTTGGCTGGTTGCTCGCACTGGCGGGCGGGGTGTATGCCATTTACCTGTTGTACCTGGGCCTGCCAGCCACCATGCGCGGTCCTTCCGACAAGGCCGCGGGGTACACGGCGGTGACCGTGATCAGTACCATTGTGCTGAGTATTGTGCTGGGCGTGGTGGTCAACAGAATCAGTGGAATAACCGGAATGGGCGGCATGGACAGCTCGCGCAGCGCCACGCTCCAGATCAACTCGGGCAATGGCTCGACGACCATCGATGCCAACTCCACGCTGGGCACGCTCGGTGCCATGGCGAAGAGCATGCAGGCCTCCAGCCAGAAGTTGCAGGCGGCGCAACAATCCGGCGACCCGGCAGCGCAGAACAAGGCCGCCGGTGAAGTGGTCGGCGGTTTGTTCGGAGCCGGCGAAGCGGTGGAGGCGCTGAGTCCCGAGCAGCTCAAGCCCTTCGTCCCCGACACCCTGGATGGCCTGCCGCGCAGCAATTATTCGGTGGAGCGCAACACCGCCCTGGGCCTGCAAGTCGCGCAGGCACAGGCGACCTATCGCGATACAGCGGGCGCCCACTCGGTGGATCTGCAGATCGTCGACATGGGCGGGGCCAAGGGGCTCGCGGCGTTTGCCGGCTGGGCCGTGCAGAAGTCGGAGCGCGAAACCGATACCGGCTACGAGCGCGTTTATCAGGACGGCTCCCGCATGATTCACGAGGAGTGGAACAGCCAGAGTCACTCCGGCACCTACGACCTGGTGCTGGCTCAGCGCTTTACCGTAAAACTGCACAGTACCGGCCTGAGCATGGACGACCTCAAGGGACTGGCGGGGTCGCTCAACCTGTCGGGGCTGGAGGCTCTGAAGAGCAGCGGCGTCAAACCCGGATAACGCCACCAGGGAACGGATATCGAACATGATGAAGAAGCTGATTTGCGCGGCGCTGGCACTCGCGGGGGCGTTCGGGCTGGCCCACGCCGACAGCTTGCCGGAGGTGCGGGAAGGTTTTTGGCAGATCACCATGCAGACCACCGACAATCCGGGCGGCAAGAAAAGCGATTTGAGCTACAAGCTTTGCCGCGACCACGCCTATGACAAAGCTGGGCAAGCGCTGGCAAAAAACATCAAGGGCTGCGGCCAGCTCAGCATGAGCTACGGCGGCGGCACCATGTCCTCGGATATGCGCTGCACCATCGGCGGCTCGGTGGTGGAGAGCAAGGGCGCCGGCACCTACAGCGACACCGCGGCTCATACCGAAACCCATACCACTTATACGCCTGCCTTTTATGGCAACACCGATGAAGTGATGATCCAGGACCAGAAGTATCTCGGCAGTTGCCCGGCGGGTATGCAGCCCGGCGACCGCATGCTGCAGGACGGAAGCATCCAGCGGCACCGTTGAGTCCGTCCCGGAATGCCGCGCTATTCCGGCTTGACGCTGATCGCCCGCGCCGGATCGAACTGCAGTTTTACCCCTGAAAGCTGCGCGTGCAGGGCGGCGCGTATCAGCGCGGCGAGTTGCAGCGCGGCCTCGTCGTAGCCCAGCCCCTGCGGACGAATGTTGGAAATGCAGTTGCGCTCCGCATCGTTGCGGCCGACCTTGGGTGCGTAAGTCAGGTAGGCGCCGAGGCTATCGGGCGAAGACAGGCCAGGGCGTTCGCCGATCAGGCTCACGACGATGCGCGCGCCGAGCATTTCGCCCACTTCGTCGGCCAGCGCGACCCGGGCGTGCGTGGCAATAACCACGGGCGCCGCGGCGAGAGCATCCGGCAGCAGCGGCTTGAGTGCGCGCAACAAGGGCGCCGCATTCTGCTGCACGGCGGTCGATGACAGGCCGTCGCTGACCACCAGCACCAGATCGGTACTGTGGATGCCGAGTGTCGTCAGCGTCGCCAGTGCATCGCTGTGCAGCCGCCGGCCCCAGTCGGGCCGGGCCAGATAGGCGGCCTGGTCCGGTGCGCGGCTGTGAACCGCACTCACCGTCCAGCCATCGGCTTCGAGTGCGTGGCGCAGGGTTGTCAGGTCGAGCGCGGTGAGCACGGCGTCGCGCGCCCGCGCGTGGGCCAGCTCAAAGGCCAGTACTTCGCGCGTCGGCAGGCTGGCGCCGCTGCGGCCAAGGGCGATGCGTGCTGCGGTGTGGCGGCGCAGTGCGGTCCAGGAGTCCTCGATTACCGGAGTGATTGTTTCGAGCGCCGCCGCGGGCGGTGGTGCTTTCACGATGCGGCTTCGGCGAAGGCGGTGAGCGCGGGCAGGGCATCGTTGCCGCGGCTGTCGCGCAGGCGGCCGGACTCGTCGACGATGCGCATGCGCTGCAGCCAGCTTTCGAATTCCGGCGCGTGCTTCAGTCCGAGCGCCTGGCGCAGGTACAGGGCATCGTGAAAGCTGGTGCTCTGGTAGTTGAGCATGATGTCGTCGGCGCCGGGCACGCCCATGATGTAGTTGACCCCGGCGGCGCCGAGCAGCAGGAGCAGGTTGTCCATATCGTCCTGGTCGGCCTCGGCGTGGTTGGTGTAGCACACGTCCACGCCCATCGGCAGGCCCAGCAGCTTGCCGCAGAAATGATCCTCCAGCGCAGCGCGGATGATCTGCTTGCCGTCGTACAGATACTCCGGGCCAATGAAGCCGACCACCGTGTTGACCAGCAGCGGCGAGTAGGCCCGCGCCACGGCGTAGGCGCGCGCCTCCAGCGTCTGCTGGTCGATGCCGTGATGGGCGTTGGCGGAGAGGGCGCTGCCCTGGCCGGTCTCGAAGTACATCAGGTTGTCGCCCACGGTGCCGCGCTTTAGTGACAGGGCGGCCTGTTGCGCTTCACGCAACAGGGCCAGGTCGATGCCGAAGCTGCGGTTCAGCGCTTCGCTGCCGCCGATCGACTGGAACACCAGGTCGACCGGGGCGCCGCGGCCGATGGCCTCGATCTGCCGCGTCACATGGGTCAGCACACAGGATTGCGTCGGGATATCGAAGCGCGCGATCAGTTCGTCGAGCAGCCGCCACAGCGTCAGCAGCCGCGCCGGATCGTCGGTGGCCGGGTTGATGCCGATAACGGCGTCTCCGGCGCCATAGAGCAGGCCATCCAGGATGCTGGCGGCGATGCCCCTTGGGTCGTCGGTGGGGTGGTTGGGCTGCAGACGCACCGCGAGACGCCCGGGCAGGCCGATGGTGTTGCGAAAGCGGGTCACTACGTTGCACTTGCGCGCGGCCAGGATCAGGTCCTGGTTGCGCATCAGCTTGCTCACCGCCGCCACCATTTCCGGCGTGAGGCCGGGAGCCAGCCGCGCCAGCGTCGCGCCATCGACCTGGTCCGACAGCAGCCAGTCGCGAAAGGCGCCGACGCTGAGCGCGCTGACCGGCGCGAAGGCCGCGGCATCGTGGCTGTCGACAATCAGCCGCGTCACTTCGTCCGCTTCGTAGGGAATCAGGGCCTGTTCGAGAAAAACCGTGAGCGGCAACTCCGCCAGGGCCAGTTTCGCCGCGGCGCGTTCCTCGCGGCTGGCGGCGGTGATGCCGGCCAGCTGGTCGCCGGAGCGCAGCGGGCTGGCCTTGGCCAGCAACTCGCGCAGGTCGCGGAAGACGTGGCTGCGGATGCCGATGCGGGAGATGTAGCTCATGCCGGAACGGGCCCTAGCTTCCCGGGAAACCGATCATACCCGGGCATTGCCGTGCGCCGCGAATCGGGAGCCCTATTTGGCGACCGTGAACTTCATGCGGCCGCGGGGAACGAAGCCGGTCCGCTTGATGGTGCGCATGCTCAGGTTCTGGCTCTTGAACAGGGCGACCTTGAAGATGATGGGAGACAGGCAATCTTCCTTGTTGTGGTAGATGCGCAGTCCACGATCGGTGGTCTGCAAGCGGCGCACCTGCTCCGGGGTGAATTCGTAACGGTTCCTGAAGAACACGCCGACATCGAACATCAGGGAGGTGCGCGACACTACCATCGCCGCATGCGAATAGGAGCCGCTAGTCAGTCCCTGTTTGAATCGGCCGTAGAGAACCGCTTTCATGAAAGGCGCCCCTCATGGCGCTGCTGTCATGTTGAAGCAGCAAGCTTCGTGCCGGCAGGCTCGGCCGGGGGCTTCAGAGGATGTGGTTTTCCTCGTATTCGGCATCGGGGCGGCCGCAAAGCTGCAATTTCTCCAGTTCCCGGTTGTTGAGCAGGTCCCAGCGCCGCCAGGTGTAATGCAGCCGCAACTGCGGCGCCGGGTGCGGCCGGTCGGCTTCCGCCACGCGGATCAGCGCCTGGCCGCGGGCGGGGTCGAGGCGATGCAGGCCGTTGACCCAGCGCTGACGTTCGGCACTGGCTTGAAACTCCCCGGCGGAAATGACCCGGCGGGTCCTCCACCTGCCGCCTTCGCGGAATTCCCAGACCAGGGAGTGGAAGTCGTAGGCGTCGGCAATGCCGGGATGCGGTGCGTAGAACAGGCTCAGGCGCTGCTCGCCGGCGCCGGCGAAAACGATGCCGAACAGGCGTAGGTCGGCGGGTGTGCTCATGGTCGAGCCGGGACTGTCCGAATGGGCATGCCCGCCATGAAGAATTCCCTGGCGGGAATCCACGTCTGCACTGCGCCCACCGTGACATCGCTTGCCGGCATTTCCACTGGGTCGAGGAGTAATAAGCCTAGGGTGCGGCGCTGCCGAGCAAGGTGGATACGGAATCGCCGGTCGGGGTGATGAAGTCATCCAGTTGCCAGCAAGCTGTATCGGCGGCCCTGCGCAACTTCAGCTTGATGCTATGTGTCGCTGCCTGGTCCGGGGCGCCGGTGGCGGCCGGATAGCTCATCACCACGACTGCGCTGCGCCCATCCTGCGATTCCCGTTTGAACTGCACCGGGCTGCCGATGGCGCTGTCCTGCGGTCCCAGCCAGGGGTCGTATTGCAGGTGGCAATGTCCATGCTTCGTCACACATTCGCGCTCGTCCTGCAGCTTGCGCAGCAAGCCCGGAGTGACCATGCCGCTGACTTGTTCGGGCGATTCGTTGAAGAAGGAGTAGCTTGAACGATAGAAGCCCTGGGCGAAGGTTTCCGGGTAGGGCGTGCAGGATTGGGCGGTGGCATCGGTCACCCCCGCGGTCGTCATCAGAATCGCAATCAGCCAGCGGCGCATGGAGTCTCTCGCATCGAATGTGCGCCCAGTGTAACGGCTCAGGGCGGCGTGGCGATCTCGTCGTAGCCACGGCCCAGGAATTCGATCAGGCAGAAGCCGTGGCCGAACGGGTCCGCCAGGTGCGCGATTCTGCCCCAGGCGTGCGTCTCACCGTCGCCCTCCAGGCTGGCGCCCGCCGCAACCGCTTTCTGTAGCGCTGCTGCGAGGTCGTCGACGACGAAATCCAGATGCACCGGCGTCCAGTGGCGCTGGTAGCTGCGCAGCTGCGGCGTGCCGCGCGAAGCCGGACTGCCGCCCGCTTTCAGCAGAAGATAAAACGGCGCCGAGCTGCCCAGCATCTCCACTCCGCCGTGGCCGAAACGGCGGCCGATGCGCAGATCGAATGCGGCGCCGTAAAAGCCGATGGCGCGCTCCAGGTCATCGACGTCGATGTTGACCAGCAGTTGCATGACAGTCCCCGGAGGCGAACAGGTCCCGCATATATTACCCAGCCGCGGCCGCCATGGCCGTTGCGGCGGGTATTCTGTTCCTGTCCGGGTTGCAGGTGATGGAGGGAAAGCCCGATCCCGGGGCACAGGAGTTGCAGGCATGCGGGCATAACTGCGGGGGAGCTGTGATGGGAACTCAAAGGATGTTGTCGTGCGCCGTGCTGGCCGCTGCTGCATTGCTGGCGCCGGCGGGCCACGCGGCCGTTGCCGCCGATGTGGTCGCCATGAGCGGGCTGCATGCGGTCGGCAACCAGATCGTCAACGGCGCCGGACAGGATCTGTTCCTGCACGGGGTCAACCGTTCCGGCACCGAGTATGCCTGCATCCAGGGCTGGGGCATTTTCGACGGTCCTTCCGATCAATCCATGATCGACGGCATCAAGTCCTGGAATGCCAACGCGGTGCGCGTGCCGCTCAACGAGGATTGCTGGCTTGGCATCAACTCCAGCTCCGCCTATGTCGGCGCGGCTTACCGCAGCGCCATCACCAGCTACGTCAACCTGATCACCGCCAGCAATCTGGCGGTGATCATCGATCTGCACTGGAATGCGCCCGGCACCCAGCAGGCCACCACGCAGCAGCCGATGCCCGATGCGGACCACTCCAGCGCCTTCTGGAGCAGCGTCGCCGGCACCTTCAAGAACAATGGCGCGGTGGTGTTCGATCTCTACAACGAGCCGTATCCGGAACGCAGCATTACGAATTCCAGCATGGGCTGGTCCTGCTGGCAGAACGGCGGCAGCAGTTGCGCGGGCATGAGGTACAGCGCCGTCGGCATGCAATCGCTGGTCAATACGGTGCGCGCCGCCGGCGCCACCAACCTGGTCATGCTCGGCGGCCTGGATTATGCCAACGACCTGAGCCAGTGGCTGGCCTACAAGCCCGGCGATAGCCAGAACAACCTCGCCGCTTCCTGGCATATGTACGAGGGAGGGGATTGTGGCGATGTCAGTTGCTGGACGGCACAGGTTGCGCCGGTGACGGCACAGGTGCCGCTGGTGACGGGAGAGTTCGGCAGCAACTGCGATAGCGGCTTCCTCGACAGTCTGTGGAGTTTTCTCGAAAGCCACGATCAGGGTTATCTGGCCTGGACCTGGGATACCTGGGGCGACAACTGCAGCAGCTATGCGCTGGTCAACGATTACAGCGGCACGCCCACTGCCTACGGCGCCTACTATCAGGCGCACCTGGTGAATCTGCCTTCGACCTATGCCGGCCAGAACGAGGTGCAGAATCCGGGCTTCGACAGCGGCGTCCTTGCGCCCTGGGCCTTTGACGCCAAGTCGGCGCTATTGGGCAGCGCCGCCGTGGATTCGAGCACCAGGCAGGCCGGGGCCGATTCGGCGCGGATCACCGTCAACTTCGGCCTGGGCAGCAGCACAGCCAGCCATGTGCTACTCGATCAGGCTGGCTTGCCGCTGATTGCCGGGCACAGCTATACCCTCAGTTTCTGGGCCAGGTCTGGGCGCAGCCGCAATGCCTTGGTGCTGGTGCAGGACGCCAGTGCAAGCGGCGCTGCCGATCTGAGCCAGTCGTTCGCGTTGACCACGGCCTGGCAGCTTTACAGTTACAGCTTCACCGCCGGGACCAGCAGCGCCAATGGGGAGTTGCTGTTCGAGCTGGGCCAGACCTTCGGCAAGGTCTGGATCGACAGCGTCAGCCTGCGCTGAACAGGCGCCCGTCCGTGCCCGGCGCTTGCACGCCGGTCCTCACGAGCGGGTGCCGCCTTATGCGGATTTCGCCTGTGCTCGCCGGTGTTCGCTTTCGACATCCGGCAACAGGCCGGCCAGCAGGCCGATCAGGGGCAGGAAGGCGCAAAGCTGGTAGACGAAGCCGATGCTGGTGCGGTCGGCCAGCACCCCCAGCACCGCCGCGCCGACGCCGCCCATGCCGAAAGCGAAGCCGAAGAACAGCCCCGCCACGGTGCCGGTCTTGCCCGGCATCAACTCCTGCGCATAGACCACGATGGCGGGGAAAGCGGAAGCCAGGATCATGCCGATCGGCACGGTCAGCACCCCGGTCCAGAACAGGTCGGCGTGCGGCAGCAGCAGGCTGAACGGCAGTACGCCGAGAATCGAGCCCCAGATGATGCGCTTGCGCCCGAAGCGGTCGCCCAGCGGCCCGCCGATGATGGTGCCGACCGCCACCGCCCCGGTGAACACGAACAGGTGCAACTGCGCGCTGCGCACCGACAGCTGGAAATGGTCGATCAGATAAAAGGTGTAATAGCTGGTGATGCTGGCCAGGTAGAAGAACTTGGAGAAGATCAGCGCCAGCAGCACGCCGATGGCGGCCCGTACCTTGCCCGGCGGCAGTTGCACCTGCGCCGCGTCGCCGCCACGCGGCTTGAGCCGCGCCAGGCCGTGCTGCCGGTACCAGCGGCCGATGTTGGCGGTGAGAAACATGCCGAGCAAGGCGGCGACGCAGAACCAGGCCACGCTGGGCTGGCCGCGCGGCAGGATGATCAGGGCCGCCAGCAGCGGCCCCACGGCGGAACCCAGATTACCGCCCACCTGGAACAGCGACTGCGCCAGGCCATGGCGGCCGCCCGAGGCCATGCGCGCCACCCGCGACGATTCCGGATGGAACACCGAGGAGCCGGTGCCGACCAGGGAAGCCGCCAGCAGCAGCCAGGGGAAGCTGTCGGCTTCGGCCAGCAGCAACAGCCCGACCAGGGTGAAGCCCATGCCCGCCACCAGCGAATACGGCCTGGGCTTGCGGTCGGTGTAGGCGCCGACCAGCGGCTGCAGCAGCGAGGCGGTGAACTGGAAAGTGAAGGTCAGCAGGCCGATCTGGCTGAAGCTGAGCGCATAGGAGTCCTTCAGCATCGGATACATCGCCGGCAGCAGGGCCTGCATCAGGTCGTTGAGCAGGTGGCAGAAACTGATCGCGGCGATGACGCCGAACACGGTCTGCTGCGCGCTTGTGGCGGCCGGGGTTCTGGCGGAAAGGGTGGCGGCGGTTTCGCTCACGGGATTCTCCTGGATGGTAGCTGCTGGGCATCCGCAGCTTGCGGAGCGCTGCGGCAGGATACGCGCTAGAATTCTGCCTGCTTGCGTTAGTGGGTCAGTTTATATCGAGAGTGGGCCAAATAAATCATGCGTAACATCCGGTACTCCGCGGAACACGACACCGTGCCGCGGGCGGTCGTGGCTATAGGCAATGAATATCCGGTGGGTTATGCCGGCAAGCCGCACAGCCATCGGCGTGCGCAATTGCTGTACGGTGCAGCCGGATTGATGACGGTGAGCACCCGGCACGGCGCCTGGGTGGTGCCGCCGGAGCGCGCCGTATGGCTGCCCGCCGGCGAAGTCCACGATGTGCGCACTCTGGGAGAGGGGGTCAGCACGCGCAGCGCCTACATCTGGCCCGATGCCATCGAGGGGCTGCCGCGGCAATGCCAGGTGTTGGGCATGACGCCGCTGATGCGCAGCCTGCTGCTGGAGGCGGTGGACGTGCCCCTGCTCTACGATGCCGATGGCCGTGACGGCCTGGTGATGGCCCTGCTGCTGCAGGAGGCGCGCCGCCTGCCGGTGCTGCCGCTGTCCCTGCCGTTCCCGCAGGATCGGCGGCTGGCGCGGCGCTGCAGGCGCCTGCTGGAACAGCCCACGCCGCACGACAGCATCGAGCGCTGGAGCCTGGCCTTGCAGATGAGCCGGCGCGCCTTCACCCGCCAGTTCCGCACCGAGACCGGAATGAGTTTCGGCGCCTGGCGGCAGCAGGCCTGCCTGTTCGCGGCGCTGCCGCGGCTGGCGGCGGGCGAGGCGGTGACGCGGGTCGCGCTGGACCTGGGTTACGACAGCCCGGCGGCATTCACCAGCATGTTCCGGCGCGCGTTGGGTGCGCCGCCGAGCCGCTACTTCCGCTCCTCCGCCCCGGCCGGGGTAGCCGCGCAAGGATGGTGAAGGAGGTTCGCCGCCGTCAGTTCCGTGTGTGGAGTGTGCAGGGAGTGGACATGTTGTACCGAAAGGTACAACATGGACTTATCGGTACAGACAAGCCAGGAGCAGCGATCATGAATGCACGTCCCCCGCTTCCCCCCTTCACCCGTGAAAGCGCCGCGCAGAAAGCCCGCATGGCCGAGGATGCGTGGAATACGCGCGATCCGCAGCGCGTGTCCCTGGCCTACACCGAGGATAGCCGCTGGCGCAATCGCGCCGAATTCCTGGTCGGGCGGCCCGCCATCGTCGAATTCCTCAGCCGCAAATGGGCGCGGGAGCTGGACTATCGCCTGATCAAGGAAGTCTGGGCCTTCAGCGACAACCACATCGCCGTGCGCTTCCAGTACGAATGCCACGACGACTCCGGCAACTGGTTCCGCGCCTATGGCAACGAGCAGTGGGAGTTCGATGAATCGGGCCTGATGCGGCGCCGCGAAGCCAGCATCAACGATGTGGCGATCAAGGAAAGCGAGCGCAAGTTCACCTGGCCGGAGCTGGGGCCGCGCCCGGCGGATTTTCCCGGCCTGAGCGAGTTGGGAATGTAGGCTCCGATGCCTCGCGCCATTGCTGAACGCAGCGATGCCATCCCCGCACTGGCCGAGGTGTTCCGCACCCACGGCTTCGAAGGCGCCTCGCTGTCGCTGATCGGCGCGGCGACCGGGCTGGGCAAGGGCAGCCTGTACAACTTTTTCCCCGGCGGCAAGGAGGAGATGGCGCAGGCGGTGCTGGACGAAATCGACGGCTGGTTCCGCCGGGAGGTGTTCACTCCGCTGCGCGACGCGACGGAGCCGCGACAGGGCATCCGTGAAATGTTTCAGGTGGTCGATCGCTATTTCCGCTCCGGCCGGCGCGTCTGCCTGATCGGGGCTTTCGCCCTGGGCGATTCCAGGGATCGCTTCGCGGCTTGCGTTGCAGCCTATTTCGCCGAATGGGTCGATGCGCTGGCCGAAGCCCTGCGCCGCGCCGGATCGGGCCGCGCTGCAGCGCGCGCGCAGGCCGAGGATGCGGTGGCGGCGATCCAGGGCGCCCTGGTGCTGGCGCGCGCCGCGGACGATCATGCGGTGTTCGGGCGCGTCATGCGCCGCCAGGAACTGCGCCTGCTCAGGGAGTGATGTCGCCGTGCCCGTCCGGCTTGCGCTCGACGATGTCGAACAGCATGCCGAAAGGATCGCGGATGTAGGACAGGCCCGGCTGTGAGCCGATATGCACCGGCTTGCAGCCGACGCCTTCCAGGTATTCGCGCGCCGCCTCGCGATCCGCCACATCGAACGAGGGGACGTAGCTGGTCAGCGGCCGGCTGTCGAGATTGACGTAGAGCCGCAGCTTGCCGGTATCGAACTCGAGTTGCCGCCCGGTCTTGGCCACCAGCTTGAAGCCCAGGATCCCGGCATAGAAGTGCTCGGCTTTTTCCAGGCTCGACACATGCACTGCGATTTCGCTGTTGGAGCGGAAAACGAACTGCAGTTCCGCGCCATTTTCGGTCTGGTTTGACGACTCGCTCATGCTTGCGCTCCCCGGGATGCTGGCGACCCTGCTCTAAGAGCCTATAACAGAATGATTAGATAGCCTATGCGGGGCCAGACTGCAATGCGCCCGGCCCCTCATCCAGGGCCAGGTGGAAGTGCGTCAGCGAGTCGTCGAGCAGGCCGTGCAGGTCCGCCACGGCTTCCGCACCCAGGGCCGCATTCAGCTCATCCTGCGCCTGGCGCCAGTGCGGCTTGGCGTTGTTCCAGGCGGCGCGGCCGGCATCGGTGAGTTGCGCCGTGCGGCTGCGCGCATCCTTGCCCCGCATCACCGCAACCCAGCCGGCGCCTTGCAGCGGGCCGAGATTGCGGGTCAGCGTGGTCCGGTCCATTTCCAGGCGTGCGGCAAGCTCAGACAGCGTCAGCGACTCCGCGCGCAGCAGCATGCCGAGCAGGCTGAACTGCGTCACCCGCAAGCCGGCGCGGGCCAGATGGCTGTCGTAGTGCTGCGTCACGCGCCGCGTCAGCCGCCGCAGGCGAAAGCAGGTGCAGCCGCGGATGCTCGGTGCAGGCGGGTTGGCTTGGCTCATGATCGCATCTTGCGGGCCTTGGCCCGCTCTCATATAGTGCATATACACTAGTGCATATGCACGTAATAAGGAATGGCTCATGAAAAACCCACCGGATAACGCCCACCAGGCAATCCTGGCGCAATGGCAGGAGCAGGAGGCGGCGGTGCGCGGACGTGTCAGCGGCCGCGGCGTCATCCCGAGCGACCTGCTGGCGCAGCGTCCGGGCGTCGAATTGATGCAGGCCATCATCGGCGGCGCCCTGCCGGTGCCGCCGATCGCCCGTTCGCTCGACTTCGTGCTGGTCGAGGTGGAGCATGGCCGGGCCGTGTTCCAGGGCACGCCGACCTTCGATTTCTACAATCCCATCGGCAGCGTGCATGGCGGCTGGATTGCCACCTTGCTGGATTCCTGCGTGGGTTGCGCGGTGCATGCCGCCCTGCCGGCCGGGAAGGGCTATACCACGCTGGAATTGAAGGTGAACTATGTGCGCGCCCTGACCCAGGACAGCGGACCGGTTCGCGCCGAGGGCAGGATCATCCACGTCGGCGGCCGTGTCGCCACCGCCGAAGGGCGCATCACCGACCCTTCCGGACGCCTTTACGCGCATTGTTCCACCACCTGCCTGATTTTCGATCTGGCAAAAAAATAAAGCTGTACGCGCGCAGCATGGGGCACCGGGCCGCCTGCCATAAACTCCAAACCGGTCCGGAGGAGGATTTGCGCATGACCGGACATGTCTACAAATCGCTGGAGCTCACCGGCTCTTCGCCGAAGGGCATCGAGGATGCGGTCAGCCGCGCCGTCGCCAAGGCGGCCAAGACCGTGCATGACATCAAGTGGTTCGAGGTCACCGACATCCGCGGCCAGATCGACAAGGACAAGGTCGCGCACTGGCAGGTGACGATGAAGCTGGGGTTCACGCTCGAAGGCTGAGGCAGCGCCGCGACGGCGCTGCTACGATGCGCTGAAGGCGGGTCGGGAGTCCGCGGCGATGGCGGGCGTTGCCTGCCTGGCGCTGTTGTGTCCGGGCGCTCCGCCGAATCCATAGTCGCCGCTTGCCAACCATTCATTCAGGAAGCGAACCGCAGATGAATCCGAAACCCTGGAAGTCCCTGTTGCTGGCGTGTGCCGGTGTGATGGTATCCGCGGCGGCGCAGGCGCAGACCGATGTGTCCGCGCTGCACGCGCAGATCGATCACCTTGCCGACGTGGTGGAACCGGAGGTCATCGCCAATCGCCGTTACCTGCACCAGCGTCCGGAACTTTCCAACCGCGAGTTCGAGACCGGCAAGTTCCTGGTCAAGCAGCTCAAGGCCATGGGTTACGAAGTGCAGTCCGGTGTTGCCCACACCGGCGTGGTCGCGGTGCTGCGCGGCGGCAAGCCGGGGCCGGTGGTGGCGCTGCGCTCGGACATGGACGCGCTGCCGGTGGCCGAAGAAGTGGACCTGCCGTTCAAGTCGACGGTGCGCAGCACCTATGACGGCAAGGACGTCGGCGTGATGCATGCCTGCGGCCATGATGCGCACATGGGCATCCTGCTTGGTGTGGCGCATATCTTCGCGCAGATGAAGGAGCAGCTGCCGGGCACGGTGAAGCTGATCTTCCAGCCCGCCGAGGAAGGCACGCCCAAGGGCGAGGAAGGCGGCGCCAAGCTGATGGTGCAGGAGGGGGTGCTGACAAGCGATCCCAAGCCTGAGGTGATCTTCGGCCTGCACGTCCTGACCAAGTTCGAGACCGGCCAGCTCGCCTATCGCGCCGGGGCAATCTGGGCCAGCGCGGACGACTTCACCCTGGTGGTGCACGGCAAGCAGACCCATGGCGCCATGCCCTGGAACGGCATCGACCCGATCGTCATCGCCTCGCAGATCGTCATGGGCCTGCAGACCATCACCAGCCGCCAGATGGACCTGACCAAGGCGCCGGTGGTGGTGACAGTCGGCAAGTTCGACAGCGGCGTGCGCAACAACATCATTCCCGACACGGCTGCCCTGAAGGGCACGCTGCGCGCGCTGGACGAAGGCATGCGCCAGCAGCTCCACGACGACGTGCGGCGCACCGCCAGCAATATCGCGGCGGCTTCCGGCGCCACCGTCGACGTCGATATCGGCCAGGAGAGCGCCTATCCGGTGACCTACAACGATCCCAAACTCACCGCGCGCATGCTGCCCACGCTCAAGCGCGTCGGCGGCGACGGCCTGCTCGAAACGTCGCCGCTGATGGGTGCCGAGGACTTCTCGTTTTTCCAGCAGCAGATCCCGGGGCTGTATGTCTTCATCGGTGTGCGCAAGCCCGGTGCCTCGCTCGACGAGTACGCGCCCAATCATTCGCCGCGCTTCAAGATCGACGAGAGCGGGCTCAAGCTGGCGGTGCGCACCCTGGCCAATCTCACCGTGGATTACATGGCGGGGCAGGGCGGCGCGGTGGCGCAGTAGCTGTCAGCGAGGGTTTGCTGGGCTGCCCTGCCGCGGCGCAGCGCCTGTTTGCCGGTTTCAGGGCGGAACGGGTGGAAGCCGGCTGAAAACTACAGCGTCAGTGTTTCCGCCGCTTCGGCGCAGTCGCCGGCAATCAGCAGGGCCAGGCGCGGCGGAACGCCGAGGTCGCGCAGCGCTTGCGGGGTAAGGGGCTGTGTCGCATGAGAGGGGCGCGTGCGGCTTGCCTGTGCGCGCTGCTGCGCCGCCTCGACTTCCGCGGCACAGGTGTGGATCAGGGGCTTGAGTGATTGGACTTCGCGCAGATGCGCCTCGATGCGCTGCATGTGGCGCAGCGCCAGGACCGCCAGGGGTGTTTCCGCCGCCAGTTGTTCCACCTGCATTGCCGGCGTCGACGCCAGCTCGGCGGTAGTGGTCACCAGATAGCTCTGGTTATTGAATTCGGTGGTGAGCTGCGCGGTGCATCCTGCCCCGCGCAGCACCCCCTTTTTCAGCAGTTCGCGCAAACTGTTGCGTAAACCCGACTGCAGCGTGCCGATCTCTGCCCATGTCGAGCCATCCGCGGAAAGCGCCCTGCCTGTTACTCCCGAGCCTTGGGTCACGAGCTTGTCGAACGGCTGGAAGCCACAGCCTTCCAGTTGCAGCATGATGTTCTGAATCCGTTGTTGTGGCGCTTCGTCGATCATCTGTTCTACCGCAAGCGGGGTTCGTTTACCGTTTGACGGCTACAGAGTGCCACTGATCGGTCGGCGTCCGCAAAGAGATAAGTGAATCATTGGTCATGTTTGCCGGGCCTGCACCAGGCGCCAGGCGGCTTGCGGCATGATTTTGAGGCGGGCGATAGCCGCTCTACCTTGCGGAAAAAGCCGACTCATTCTTCTTCGGCCGCCGCATCCGGCCGCGTGCTGCCCGGCAGCGTTTCCCACACCTGCGCATGCAATTGGCCGAGCACGCTGTAGTGGGTATAGAGGTCGACCACTTCGGTGTTCGCCACCTCGTAGGCCCCGCCGAGCGCCGGCGGCTGCTTGAAGCCGTAACAATGGGCTGGCGGCAGCGTCAGGCCGGCGGCGACGCAGTCGTCCACCAGCGGAATCATCAGCCACTCGTTGGCGTTGTTGTCCTGACGCAGCCGCGCGTCGAAATCCTCCTGATCGTGCGCAATGCGCCGCAGGGTGCCGGCGCCGACGTCGAGCATGCAGATGCCGCCGTCGTCCGGGAGAATCAGGAACAGGTCGCCGTAGCGGTTCACCAGCCACAGCGTGAAGTGAGGCGGGAGCATCCAGTTCCAGTCGGCGAGCAGCGCCGCCCAGTCGCTTTCGCCGCGCTCCAGCAGGTAATCGTTGACGTCCATGCGGAATTTTAGCCCGGCTACGCCGCGATCGACAGGTCGCAGACAAGCCGAGAATATGCGGCTTCTAAAATTCCACCACCTCCACCGCGCCGGAATATTTTCCGCCCAGCGCCTGGGCAAAGGACACGGCCTCCTCGATGGTGCCGTCGACATGGCTGGAGGTGAGCAGGGCGTAGCCGTCACCTTCGCCGCTGTCGTCGATGCACAACTCGTCGATGATGTCTTCGATGATGTCGCAATCCTTGCCGACCACGCCCACGAACAGCACGCCGTCCCGCTTGAAGTCGGCAACCAGGCTGTCGAGGCCGGGGCGATAACCCCAGCGGGAGCGCAACACAATCTTCTTGGCGTACGGCACGATCCGGTGCTCTTTGGGGTTTCTCGCCGCAGCATGACCATGAATTGCTGCATTTTTTTGATTGTCCGTCGTCAGCGGGCCAGGGCTGCGCCACCTGCGGTTGCGGCCTATACTCGGGCTCAATGCATTGAGCCTGCCCGGTTGCGGTATACGGCGCGCCAGGCTCAAGCCGTGAAGGATCACAGACAAGGCCCGCTTCGATGCCTTTATTCATTCCAAAATCCGTATTGGAAGCCGCCCAGGGCGGGGCGCACACCAAGCGTTTCCGCGACTTCGTCATCGCCCAGTTCGAGGGCGAGGGCGCCATCGCCGTGCCCAATGCGATCTGGCTGCCGGCAGCAGCCTGGGCCGCCGCGCGCCAGCCCTCCGGCAACCGCATGCGCGACCGCGGCATGCTGCTGCAGCGGCTGGATGTGCTGGTCACGCGCCGCGGCACCACGGTGGTTTCCACCACCGGCGGCCTGATTCCCCTGGCGCGGCTGCGCAACGCCATGAAGTCCGAAGGCGTGGATCTGAAGGAATGGAATTTTCCGCCGGACAGCGTGCTGGACAAGGCGCTCGATCCGGCCGGCGGCAAAAAGGACGACGAAAAGAATGCCGGCGACTCCGCACCGCAGCCGCCGGACCAAAGCTTCAGCCGCATCGATGCGCAGACGGTGCGTAGCAGCGCCGGCTTCGAAGTCCGTATCGTCGATCCGTATAAGGCCGAGTATCGCGAGGGTGCGCTGAGCGCGACCGTGCACGGTGTGCCGGGCATGGTTGGCGGCCGCCAGGGCTTCAAGGTCAAGCTCGATGCGCTTGTCGCCAATGCGCCGCTAACCGCCGCCGAACGCGGCCGCCTGCTGGGCAACTTCAGCGCGGCGATGGAATATCAGAACGTCTCGGTGATGTTGTAAATACCTGGGGATTGACCAGGTATTTCGGCCGCCGTCCCGCAAGGGCGTCGATCAGGTTATGCGCGGCGCACAGCTCCATGGCGTGGCGCGTCTCGCGGGTGGCGGAGCCGATGTGCGGCAGCGCCAGCACATTGGGCATGGCCAGCAAGGGTGAATCCACGGCCAGCGGCTCCTGTTCGAACACATCCAGTCCGGCGCCGGCGATCTGTCCCCGCCGCAGCGCGGCGATCAGTGCCTGCTCGTCGACGATGGCGCCGCGCGCAGCATTGATCAGGAACGCGCCGGGCTTCATCCGCGCCAGCTCGGCCGCACCGATCAGGTGCCGGGTCTGCGCCGTCAGCGGCGCCAGCACGCAGACGAAGTCGGATTCCCGCAACAGGGTGTCCAGTTCGCGCCGCTGTGCGCCCAGTCCGGCATCTGCTTCCGGCCTGGGTGAGCGTGCCGTGTACAGCACGCGCATGCCGAAGCCCAGCGCTGCGCGGCGCGCCACGGCCGTGCCGATGCGGCCCATGCCGACGATGCCCAGGGTTTTGCCGTGCACATCGGTGCCGTACTGCTGCGCTCCGACCGGGCGCTGCCAGTGGCCGTCCTTCAGCCATTGCGCCAGTTCGGCGACGCGGCGCGCAACGCCGAGGATCAGCATGAAGGCGGTGTCGGCGGTGGTTTCGGTCAATACCTCCGGCGTGTTGCACAGCAGGATGCCGCGCGCGTTGAGCGCGTCGAGGTCGATGGCGTCGTAGCCGACCGAAACGGTGGACACCACTTGCAGCAGCGGCGCACGGGCGATGAAGGCGGCGTCGATGCGGCCGTACATGCCGATCAGGCCCCGCGCCTGGGCCAGGGCTGCGAGAAAATCGGGGCGGGTGGCAGCGTCGAGGCCGTCGAATTCGGCGACTTCGCAATTTTCCTTGAGCAGGGCCAGCACGTCGGGCTGGACCACTTTGTAGAGAACGATGTGCTTCTTCATGGTCATGGGTGCTGACGGGCCCCTATTATTGTGGCAGCAGCGGTGGCGTGCTACATGTGGCGCCTTACTTCAAAGACAACAAGGCTTGCTGTCATGGATCTGAAAGGCAAACTGGTCGCCGTCACCGGCGGCGGCAAGGGTATCGGACGCGCCATCGCGGCGGCGTTCGCGCAGCGCGGCGCCGACGTGGCCCTGCTCGATCTGGACCCGGCCGACCTGATCCACAGCAAGGCCCTGTGCGAATCGAAGGGCGTGAATGCCCGCACCTATCTGTGCAATGTGGCGCAGGAGGAACAGGTCATCGCGGCGCTCGACGCCGTTGTGAACGATGCCGGCCGGCTCGATGTGCTGGTCAACAATGCCGGGATCACCCGTGACGCCCTGCTGCTCAAGATGAAGGACGGCAAGCTGGTGGGCAAGATGTCGCTGCAGCAATGGCAGTCGGTGCTGGACGTCAACCTTACCGGAGTGTTTCTGTGCGGGCGCGAAGCGGCAGAGCGCATGGCCACGCTCGGCCATGGCGGCGTCATCATCAATATCTCGAGCATCTCGCGCAACGGCAATGCCGGCCAGAGCAATTATTCGGCGGCGAAAGCCGGTGTGGCGGCGATGGCGGTAGTGTGGGCCAGGGAGCTGGCGCGTTATTCCATCCGCGCCGCCGCCATCGCGCCGGGCTTCGTGCGCACCGACATTCTCAGTGCGATGAAGCCGGAAGTGCTGCAGAAGATTGTGGCGCCGGTGCCGGCAGGGCGGCTGGGTGAGGCGGAGGAGATCGCTCATGCGGCGGTGTTCATCGCCGAGAACGAATATTTCAACGGGCGCGTGCTCGAGGTCGACGGCGGTCTTAGGCTGTAGCGCGATGGATACGCGCGTTGCCGTTCAGGCCCGCTTCGACAGGACGGCGCCTGCCGCCGTTGCATCGCCGTTCTCCTCGCGTCGCGCGGCATATTTCTGCGCCAGCACAGCGCATACCATCAGCTGCATCTGGTGGAACAGCATCAGCGGCAGCACGATCACGCCGACGGCATGGCCGGCGAACAACACCTTGGCCATCGGGATGCCGCTGGCCAGGCTTTTCTTGGAGCCGCAGAAGACGGTGGTGATCTCGTCGGCGCGGTCGAAGCCCTGCAGGCGCGCGGCGTAGCGGGTGAACAGCAGCACCAGGGTCAGCAGCACCGCGTTCACCACCAGCAAGCCGGCCAGCGAGCGCAACGGCACCTGGTGCCACAGGCCCTGCAACACCGCGGCGCTGAACGCGACGTAGACCACCAGCAGGATCGAGCCCTGGTCGACGAACTTGAGCAGGCCCTTGTTGCGGTCGACCCAGCCGCCGATCCAGCCGCGCGCCGCCTGGCCGGCGATGAAGGGCAGCAGCAGCTGCACGATGATCTTGCCGATGGCTTGAAGCTCGCCGCCGCTGCCACCGGGCGTCTGTGAGCCGATCAGGACGCCGACCAGCAGGGGCGTCAGGAAGATGCCGATGAAGCTGGAGGCGGAAGCGCTGCAGATCGCGGCGGGCACGTTGCCGCGGGCGATCGAGGTGAAGGCGATGGCGGACTGCACGGTGGCCGGCAGGGCGCAGACGAACAGCACGCCCAGGTACAGCTCCGGCGTCACCAGCGGCGACAGCAACGGCTTCAGCGCGAAGCCGAGCAGGGGAAACAGCAGGAAGGTGCTGAACACCACGGTGAGGTGCAGGCGCCAATGGCTGGCGCCAGCGATGACCGCCTCGCGCGACAGCTTGGCGCCGTGCAGGAAGAACAGCAGGGCGATAGCGAAGACCGTGGCGTCGTCGAAGAAGGCGGCCATGGCGCCGCGTGCGGGCAGCAAGGTGGCAGCGGTGACGGTGGCCACCAGAGCCAGGGTGAAGTTGTCGATACCGATGCTTTGGCGCGTCATCATTGGAGCGGTGCCTTGGGTGATTCCGTGTCTATTTCAAACCGGTTTCATTTAGAATACAAATTGATTTATAAAATGACTTCATGAATTATTGATATGAATGTCTCGTTGCGCCAACTGAAGGTGTTCCTGGCGGTGGCGCGCAGCCGCAATTTCAGCCGCGCCGGCGACAAGATCGGGCTGACCCAGCCGGCGGTCAGCCGCTGCATCCGCGACCTGGAAGAGGAACTGGGGCTGCGCCTGCTCGACCGCACCACACGCGAAGTCGAACTGACCGAGGCCGGAATCAAGCTGTCCGGCGCGCTGGACCGGCTGATCGACGAACTGGAGGGTGTGCTGCTGGAAACGCGCAGCGCCGGCGAGCAGCATCGCGGCAAGGTGCGGGTGGCCAGTGCGCCGACCCTCTCCGCCGGGCTGATGCCGGAATACATCTCGGCCAGCGCCCGCCAATACCCCGGCATTACCCTGGTGATGCGCGACCAGAGCCAGAAGCTGGTGCTGGACAGCGTGCGCGGCGGCGAAGTCGATTTCGGCCTGGCGATCGACCCGCAGCAGGCCGAGGATCTGCACACCCACCACATCATGGCCGATTCATTCTGCCTGGTGTGCCGCGCCGATCACCCGCTGGCGCAGCGCGAGCAAGTGCCGTGGGCGGCGCTCAACGGCGAAAAGCTGGTGCTGCTGGATTATTCGTCCGGCAGCCGGCCGCTGATCGACCAGGCGCTGGCGGCGAAGCGTGTGCGTTTCGAGGTGGTGCAGGAGGTCGGGCATCTCAGCACCGCTTTCCGCATGGTCGAGGTCGGCATCGGCCTGAGCATCGTGCCGGCGTTGTTCCTGCCGTTGCCGCAGTCGGGACTGGTGGCGCGGCCGCTGACGCCGAAGGTGCTGCGCAACATCATGCTGGTGCGGCGCAGGAATCGTTCGTTGTCCCCCGCCGCCGAAGCGGTATGGTGGCTGATCGTCGAGATCGCCGCGCGGCGCGCCGGCTGAGCCTTCTTCGATCGGTCTAGAAACGCGAACTTTTCCTGGAAGTTCCCAGGCCGGTGACCAGGCCGATGGTGCCGGTCAGGAATTCCACCAGCAGCAGCATGATGCCGACCAGAGCGAAGCCGCAGTAGATGGCAGTGCTGTCGAGCGGAATGGCGAACGAATAGTTCGCGTAGGTCTCGCGAATCAGCTCGTGATCGCCATGCTGGATCAGATACAGCACCTTGCCGGGCAGGCTGGTCTGCAGGGCGCTGCGCTGGTCGTTGAAGTGCAGGTAGCGCAGATACATCGTTTCGATCGGCGCCGCCTCGTCGCGGAACACCATGTCGGTGCTTTCCTTGTGCCGGCGGATCAGCGCCTCCATCGAGCCGTTGAAGTCGCGGTCGGCGATTTCCTGATAACCCTTGAGGTTGGTCTGCACCTCCTGCAGGTGCGCATCCAGCCGCTTCTCGAACTGGTCGACGAAAGTCGGAATCTGGATGCCGAGCAGCAGCGCGACGCAGGCGATGAAGATCAGCAGGTAGCGGTACAGGAAAGACATGATGGTTGAGCCGTATTGTTTTATTGGAGCTGAATGACTGGACCTGAGCGGCAAGTGGCCGCGATGGCACGGCGCGGCCCCCGGAATGATAGCCAAAGCCCATCGCGGGCATAGCAAAATTTGCCTTGTCTTATGGCCGGCTCGATCATTTAATGAGAATAATTCTTATTTAATGGTAGTGGCCATGAGCGCAATTGCTGTCGGTGCAACGCAGACACTTCCCGCGGCGGCCGGAGTCGGGAGACTGCGCCGCCTGGCTGGCCCGGGCCTGCTGGTGGCGGTCGGCTACATGGACCCCGGCAACTGGGCCACGGATATCGCCGGGGGCTCATCCTACCGCTATGCCCTGATCACGGTGGTGATCGCCGCCAGCCTGCTCGGCCTGCTGTTCCAGGCCCTGGCGGCGCGCGTGGCGGTGGCCACCGGCGAGGATCTGGCGCAACTCACCGCGCGCCACTTGCCGGCGCCGCTGGCCAAGGCTGCCTGGCTGGCGGGCGAACTGGCGATCGTGGCCACGGCGCTGGCGGAGCTGGTCGGCGGCGCCATCGCCCTGCAGTTGCTGTTCGGCCTGACCTTCGCTGCCGGGCTGGCGTTCAGCGCGCTGGCCACACTGGGCGTGATGATTGTTTCCAACGGCCGGCCGGGCGTACACGAGAAAATCGTCAATGCGCTGTTGGCGGTGGTGGGCCTGGGCTTTGTGTTCCTGTTGTCGCGGTCGCGCCCCGATCTCGGCCAGGCGGTGCACGATGTCGCCCGCAGCGGCAGTCTGCTGCACAGCCGCGACGCGCTGCTGCTGGCGCTGGGCATCGTCGGCGCCACGGTGATGCCGCACAATCTTTATCTGCATTCGGGCCTGGTGGCCGAGCGCGTACGCGGCATCGCGCCGCGCCTGCGGCAGCAGGCGATGCAGCTGGCGACGCGCGATACGGCGGTGGCGCTGAGCCTGGCGATGCTGGTGAATATCGCCATTCTCGCCGTGGCCGCGGCTTCGCTCGGCGGCCAGGGGCCGGCCGTGTCCAGCCTGGCAGGTGCGCACAGCGCGTTGCGCCTGAGCCTCGGTGCCGGTGCGGCGCTGATTTTCGGTGCGGCCCTGTATGCGGCCGGGCAGAGTTCGGCGATCACCGGCGTGCTGGCCGGACGCCTGCTGACGCGCGGCTTCCGCGGACGCGAAAGCTCCACCTGGCTGCGCGGCATCGCCACCCGCCTGGGGGCGGTGATTCTGGCCTGCCTGTTCGTCAGTGCCGGCGGCAGCACCTCGCCGGATGCCCTGCTGGTGTTCAGTCAGGTGATTCTCAGTCTGGCGCTGCCCTTTGCACTGGTGCCGCTGGTGTTGCTGGCTTCGCGCCGCTCGCTGATGCGGGAATTCCAGTTGCCGCCGCTGCTGCGCCATGGCGCCATGCTGCTGACCGCGGGCGTGGCTCTGCTGGACGGCGGACTGCTGCTGGCGCAGTTCACCGCCTGAAGCAGCGCATGCCTATTTCAGGTCTGCCGCGCCGGAAAGGGAGGTAAGGCCGGCGGGGGCGGGAAGATTGCCGGTGGCCTGCTGCTTCAGGGTCCACCGCACCCACTCGCTATTGTCGCTGAGCAGGTCGCGGTGGTAGCCGCCGAGCACCCTGGGCGCCTTCATCAAATTGAGACCGAGCAGATTGGCCGAGCTGAGGCCGCCGTCGCTGAGGTCGAACTGCACCAGCGGCGCCGTATCGCAGGCGGAGGAGGCCGTGGTGGCGCCGCTGATGCGCAGATCGCCGGCAGTCATCAGGCACTGCGACTCCGCGCTACGGCTCTGCTGTACGAATTGCGGGCCGGAGCCGAAGCTGGCCAGCAGGTGCGGTACCCAGCTCTGCGCGGCCTGGCCGCCAAAGCCCGCACGCAGGCTGAGTCCGGCGCGGAATTCCTCCTGCGCCTGTGCCGGCATGGCGCAGCAGAGGCAGAGCAGGGTGGCGATGGCCAATTTGTGCATGAAAACGACCCGGGCGCGCCCCGGTGGCGCGCGGCGAATGAAGTGGTTTGGAAAAGCTACGCAATCGGTATGCCACAGATGAATCGTCAGTCAGGAGCGCGCCCGTCGAACGGCCGTTGCGCACGGAAGACCGGTAGGGACTGCGCCCGGGATCGGAGGGTTCGCGGTCGGAAAAGCCCCCGCCCGGCGTGGCTCGATAATCAGCTAAGGCGCCGGACGCGGCTCGAAGCGCGCCAGGGGCTGGCCGGCGCCATCGTCCAGTTCGAGCTGTTGTCCGGTGATTTTCCAGCTTGCCGCATCGCGTAATGCGGCGGCGAAGTCATGCTCGATATCCATGCCCTTCACGCAGGCCATGCGGGTTGAGATCATCGGGCCGAAGCTGAGCTGCGCGCCGTTCAGGACATAGCTGCCATTCACCGCATTGCAACCCAGGGAGCCTGAGATGCGCTGGTCTTTCTGCCGCAGGCTCAGGTGTGGCTCACGCTGACCCTCGGCGAGTTCCAGCGGCTTGCCGTCCAGGCTGATCAGTTTCCAGTCGGTGCCCAGCAAGGTTGGGGCGGCGGAGGCGGCTGTGCCGTTCGAGCCGGTGCTCGCAACGGCGCATGCGCAAACGCCTGCAGCGAGAAGCAGTATCAGGCTCATCAGTGCCGGTGCAACGATCCTGGCTGTCATGGTGCGCTTCCTGCGGCGAGGCGGTAGGGCCACAAGCGAGCTTACTTCGGACAGTCCGCGGACGAAATCTCCGGCACGAAATCGACGCCGCGGCTACCCCCCAGATTTACTATGGAGCCGCCGCCGGTTATCGGCGATGATGCATCCGTCTGACGGTCGCGCCGGAAGGAATCCGTCATTTTCTGATTGACTGCTCACATGCACCTTTCAAGACTGCTCGTCCTTGCCCTGTTCGCCTGCTGTGGCGCGGCGCGAGCGCTGTCGATCGACGGTGAGCTGCAACTGCATGCGGCGGTCGGCCAGCCCTTGTCGGTGTCGGTGCCGATCACGCTGGCGGACGACGAGATTTCGCGTATTTACTACCGTCTGACCCCGGCCTCCGGCCTGGCCGAAGCGGAGGAGCGGGCCGCCGCCTCGGTGCATGCCAGCTATGATCCGACCGTTCCGGCGATTGTGCTGAGCACCTCGGCGCGGGTCACGGTGCCGGCAATGCGCCTGCACCTGGAAGTGGGCGCGGGATCGGTGGTGGTGAGCCGCGATCTCACCGTGTTGTATGACATTCCCGACCTCAACAAATCCTCGCCGCTGGAGACGCCCACTCCGGTTGTCGGCCCGGTGGTCGGGCAATCAGCCAATCCTCCGGGGCAGCTTGCCCGGACGGCTCCGAATCCTGCTGCAGCCGCGGTGCCCGATGGTGCCCACGCCATCTCCATCGGCAAGGAAGAAGACCAGAAGACGGCGATTGCATACGGCGATGCAGCCGCCCGCAGTGATTCTCTGTCCGGTGCCGCCGCCCCGGCGGCAGCGCAGACGGCCCTATCGCAAACAGTGATAGCGCCGCGCCCGAAATATTTCAACAATTATCAGGTGAAGAAGGGCGATACCCTGGCCGGCATCGGCGCTCATTTCGCCCGGGCCGGCGCCGGCAACGCCGACGCAGTGATGCTGGCGGTGTTCGAGGCCAACATCGACGATTTTGTCGCCGCCGATCCACAGCATCCCATCGTCGGCCGCCTGCTGGGGATACCGGATGCGGCATCGATCGGCAGCGAGCCCGCTTACCGCATTGCCGAGTTCAAGGACTATCTGCGCAAGCCGGTGGGCGAATGGCAGGTGCCGGTAACGCTGCTGCACAGAGTCGCCGATCCGGTGCAGGAAGCGCCCGGGGAAACTCCGCTGTGGCGACAGCCGCGCAATCTGATTGGCGCCGCGGTTCTGCTGCTGCTGCTGTGGGGTTTGCGCAAGCTGTTCGCTGGCGGCAAGCACAAGCGGGCGATGGCGGCGCGGCGGGCGCTGGCGAGCGGCGGCGCGCCGACGCTGCCGACCAGCATGCTGATGGCCAGTGCGGGCGGCGGGCTGGCGCGCGAACCGATGCGGGAACTGGTGGCGCCGCCGCCGCCGGAAACCGAGCAGGCTGAAATCGCCCGCCTGCGCGAGCTGCTGGCGCAGCAGCCGGGGCGCGCCGACATCCGCTTGCGCCTGGCGCAGCGCCTGTTCGAGGCGCGCCGCGCCGCGGGCTTCGCCGAGGTGGCCCTGCCGCTGGAAACGGTGCTCAGCCCGGAAGCCTGGGAGCGCGTGCGCGCCATGGGCCATGAACTGCTGCCTTCCGATTTCCGCTTCCAGCCCCAGGCGGGAATAGCGCCGGCGCCGGAGTTGCTGTCCCTGCTGGAACAGAGGGCGGCGACGCAGCAAGCGGCTGCGCCGGCCGCCGAGAGCGGCACCATCGATTTCGATTTTCACGGCGAGATGGCGCGCGTCGACAAGGCGCGCAGCGACGTGTTCGGCGGTGGCGGCGGACCGCAGGCGGCCTGATCAGGTCGGCGCTGCGACCAGTCGGAGTGCGCAGGACAAGGGCGGGGACGGGGACGGCATTTCAGCGCTTCGCCGGAAACTCCGGCATTTGTTGCGTATAGATGTCGCCGCCGAATCCCGACTGCGTTTTCGCTGCGGCATATCCCAGATAGGGCAGCCCGAAAATATCCTCGACACTGCGCAGCAGTGAATAGTGGTTGTAGGGCGTGGCCGAGACCGTGCCCGGTTTGATGAAGGGCGACAGCAGCACCGCGCCGACGCGGCCGCCGCCATGTCCGGTGATGCTCGCGAGGTGTGCGTTCGGCCCCGCCGCTTCGCCGCAGCAGGCGGAGGAGTCGCTTTGCGGGCCATTGGATTCGTCGAACGTCACGATCAGCAAGCCGTCCTGTCTGAAGGCGGGAGAGTCGAGGATCAGCGGCACCCACTGCTGCAGAAATGCGTTGGCCGAAACCAGCCCGCCGGCTTGACCATCGACGCAGGGCGAGTCATGGCCGTCGTGGCACAGGTTGGGGGTGATGAAAGCGAAATCCGGCGTGCTGTCGGCATTGGCCAGATCGGCGGCCAGTTGTTTCAGGTTCACCACATGCTGGTCGCAACGGGCCGCATCGTCGATGACGCGGTGAAAGTAGACGAAAGGGTTGTGCTTGGTGGCGTACTGGTCGCCGATTTGCGCCCGTTGTGTAACGTCCTTGCCGCCGAGCGGCGGCCTGGCGCAGCTGGCGGCTTCGCGCTGCGGGTTGTTGCCCATGTCTTCCATGTAGCCACGCCAGCTCAGGCCGGCCTGCTCCAGCTGGTCCGGCAGGCTGCGCACGTCGGCTGGATAGACGCAGCCCTGGCCCACCGCCTGTCCATCGGCATCGGCGGCCGCGGTCGTCCGGAATTCCGCGAAGCCGTGACAATCGGCCTGGATATCGGCAGTCGGGCCCTGGCCGCTGATCAGGGCGGTGTAGTTGCCCAGGCTGTTGTGGGCAGTGCCGTAATAGTTGGGCAGCAGCGCGCCGCGCGTCGGCAGGGTTCTGGCCAGATAGTCTGCAGGTGAATTTTCCCCGAAGGAGTTTTCGTAATCCTCGTTTTCCAGCACCAGCAGGAAGACGTGACCGATGCGCGTCGCCGTGGGCGCTTGCTGTGTCGGCACTGCGGCGGGCGCGTCGCCGGCTTCGACGGTGCGCGCTGCTCCGGCGCAGGCAGCGAGCAGCAGGCCGGGCAGTGCGGCACTGGCGATGAAGGCGAGGCGGTGCCGGAGTGGCTGCATGGGCGTCAAAAGAGCGGCAGGAAGGCATCAAGTGTAGAGCCTGATGCCGTTTCCGGGCCATCGCCGGGCAATGCCGCATGGAGATTCGCCGGGGTCAGCCGCAGGTTTGCCGCAAAACCGTGCAAAAATGAAGCGCGGCCGGATTTCGGTCCCCGTTTTCCTGATAGCGACACAAGCTCATGTCCAAGTACAAACTCGCTGGCCTGGTTTTTGTTTTTCTGTGGTTTTTTGGAGGCGGCATCGGCCACTTCGTCGTCACGGATTTCTTTGCCGGCATCGTGCCGCCCTATATTCCTTGGCCGCTGGCGGCGGTTTACGTCAGCGGCGTGTTCGAATTGCTGGGGGCTTTCGGGCTGATCTCCCCGGCAACGCGGCCGTGGGCCGGATGGGGCCTGCTGTTGCTGATTGTCTGTGTATCGCCGGCCAACATCTACATGTGGCAGCACCCGGAGCTGTTCCCCAAGTTTCCGCCGGCGCTGCTCGGCATCCGTCTGGTGATCCAGGTGTTGCTGATCGCGGTGGTGTGGTGGAGCACGCGGGTGGAGCGCGCTCCCGCGCTGGCGTCTGCCCGGCAGGCTTGAGCTTCATCTGTTTGCCGCGGGGCTGGACGCGGCATGTCGCATGAAGCCTGCTACTTGCGCAGGCCCAGTGTGCTGGTAGTGCCGGAGCGATCGATCTCTTCCACGGCCGGCGCGGTGCCGAAGAAGCGGTCGCCGCTGCCCATCGATACGCCCCACCAGTAGTTCTCGTTGCGGAAGTGGTGGTAGCGGTGCTCGCGTACACGACGCCGGTAGTGGCCGATGTCCGGACACCAGGGGATGTGCGCCAGGTAATGCACCCATTCGTAGTGCAGGCCGAGCAGCAGGTAAGTCACCTCGCCGCTCAGCACCAGCGCTTTCCACGGCCATAGCGCCCACAGCAACAAGGCCACCGCTGGCACGGTCAGCACATGCACATGCCGTGGAATGAAGACCCACTTCAGATTCCAGGGATCGGCGTGGTGGCGGCGATGCGTCAGGGGCAGATAGAAGTCGATGCTGCGGCCAAGCAACTTGCGCGGCCGGTAATGCAGCATGTAAACGTGGATCAGCCATTCGTTGAAAGGGAAGTAGGCCAGTACCGCCAGGGCCACCAGCGCGTCCTTCCAGCCGAGCGGCGCCATCAGTCCACGCCAGCAGCCGAAGCCGAGGGCAAAGCCGGCAATCAGCAAGGGGCTGGGATGCGTCCAGAACAGCTTGAGCGCGGCGTCCCGGTCGCGCGGCAGAGTGTCCGGAGGCCGCATCGGATTGCGTCTGGCGGTTTCCTCCGCTGCGATCATTGCCTGATCATCGCTGCCCTGCGCCGGCTGATTCATTTCAATCACCTCCGCTTGCATCGAGCGTGCGCAGCAGCGCCTGCCGTCCAATCTCCACATGACGCCGGCCGGCCGCACGCGCGGCCTCCGCGTCGCCCGAAGCGACTGCCCTGACGATCCGGGTCAATCCCGCCACGTCGCGGAATTCCGCCTCCATCACCCGGGTCAGCAGCGCCCACACCTGGCGGTAGGTTTTCTGCATCGAATTGAAAGCCAGACGAAAGGCGATGTTGCCACCCGCTACCACCAGCGCTTTCCAGAACTCGAAGCAGTGGTTTTGCAGTGCAGCAACGTCGTCTCCGGCCGCGCGCATTTGCTCCAGAAGAGCTTGCAGCTCCTTGGACAAGGCAGCGCCGCCGCGCTCGGCGGCGGCCGCGGCAATGTCCGGCGCCAGCGCCGAGCGCATCGCCATGACCGAGCGCACCGCGGCGCCGCTGATGCGGCCGCGCTGGTCGAGCAGCAGGCTGGGCAGCAATTCCAGTCCGGCTTTGTCCATGTAGTCCAGCACCACATGATTGCCACCCTGGCGCACCGTCACCAGTTCCGCCTGCTGCAAGCGTTTGACTGCCTCGCGCACCGCGCCGCGATTCACTCCCAGCATCTCCGACAGTTCGCGCTCCGACGGCAGGGTGCTGCCGGCAGCCAGCTCGCGCCGCACGATTCTGTTGCGGAGTTGCAGATAGACCGATTCCGACAATGGCTGTCGCGAGATCGGCTGGAAAGGAGTCGTGGCGGACATGTGGTCATCTTATCATACCAGTTGATTGGCGTAGATTGATTTGCCGCGGACCTGTAAAGGAACGCGCGGCGGGAATCCTGATGCCGCGCGCGCCAGTTCACCTGCGCGCTCCATTTTCGCTACAGGGTGTTCGCTGTGCCGGCATGTGAAGATTTGTTGCGGCCTGATCTGGTTGATTGCAGTGAGAAAAACCTAGGGGTACCGTGCACCAGTACTGAGCGGTGTGATTTTTCCAAAGGCGAATCGTCACAGTCGGAAGCTTGCCCTCAAACAGTGCAGAAGCTGGGCGAATACCGATGTCCGTAGCTGTGCCATCGATTTTTGTTTTAAAAGGTGAATGGCCCTTCACAAACGATGGTGTGATCGACTAAAGTCAGATCACGGTCAAGGATGATCGGCGCCGCAGATAATCGGCGCGCAAGAAAAAATAAAAAGGGAACGACGCAAACTCCGCGAGGCGTGACCAGCACGGTGATCGATCGGCGCATCCGCTGCAGTTGCCGAATATCTCCGCGTTTCAGCCGCCTATCTGCCGTGGTCAAGGGTTCCCGCCGGGCGGCATTCGGTGGCGTACCGGCGGTGCGGCATTGAAGCGGTGTCTGCTGTGAAATGGGGCATACAAAAGCGCGTCGGAATTTCCGTCGCCGACAAATGGGATACCTTGGAGGTAGCCTGTGAAAGTAGAAAAGCCCAACCGGAATTTCCAGTCCGGCGCTGTACTGGTGCGGGAGGACTGCATGGAGATGCATCGGCCGTGGCCTGGTGCGGTGAATCAGAACGTCACAGCGGATCTCCTTGAAGTTGCAAGCACCGTAATTTATGTGGTGCTCTCGGTGCCGCTTTATTTGGTGGCCAGTATTGCTCTGGCTCTTGCCCTGTATGTCCGCTGCGCCGGTGTGCTGTTGTTCGCCGAATAAGCTTGCAATAGCGCAGCTTGCAATGGCGCGTCGCGCTCGCATTTGGCGGGGATCCGCCAGTCGGTAATCCCGTCCGCATCCAGCGGTCTGATTGCTGCGGTGCGATTGCTCGGCACGCGTGCAGGGCCGCACCGCATCGGAAATCTCTTCCGCTTGATGCTATCCACAGCGCCTGTCGATAACTTTTGTACAACTGACCGTGGCCGGTGACGCAAGGCCCGTCACTGCGTGCGTTTTACCGGTTGTGACGATTTTCTGACCAGGGCATGACGGTTGTGGATCAACGCTGTTTTCGCTGCACTGCAATAAACGCGGCGATCAGCTTTGTCATGCGTTGTCACAATCGCTTTGAGGCGCGCAGTGCCTCTGTCTTAACGCTCCAGTTCTTCCAGGGTTTTGGGCCAATTGCTCTTGAGCAGGCGTGACAGGGCGCGATCCGCCAGCAGGCGGCCTTCGGTCTGGCAGCGCGCGCAATAGTTCGCCTCGTTGTCGGCATAGACGATGCGCTGCACCGGCGCGCCGCACACCGGACAAGGCTGCTTGTAACGGCCATGCACGGCCATCTCCGGACGGAACGCGGTGACTTTTTCCGGCCAGGCCTTGCCTGCTTCGCGGCGCAGCCTTTCGGTCCATTCGGCGAGTACGGTGCGCGCGGCATCGAACAGCCGCTGCTGTTCCTCCGCGCCAAGCGCGCGGGTCTGCTTGAAGGGCGATAGCTTTGCGCGATGCAGAATTTCGTCGGAGTAGGCATTGCCGATGGCGCTGAGCACGCTGGGGTCGGTCAGTGCGCGCTTCAGTGTGTGATTCTCGCGTGCCAGCGCCGCGGCGAATGCGGCGAGACTCGCTTGCGGCACTTCCAGCCCGCCGCGATCAAAAGCTTTCAGGGCTTCGCGGCCCGCAATCAGGTGCAGTGCGGCGCGACGCTTGCTGCCGTGCTCCACCAGCAGCAAGCTGCCGTGCTCGAAATCGAACGCCGCAAGGCCGGAACCTTTCGGTATGGCCGCGCCCTGCTTTTTCCAATGCAGCCGGCCCAGAATCATCAGATGGATGACGGCGAAGTATTCACCTTCGAATTCGAATACCAGGCGCTTGCCGATGCGTGAAGTGCTTTTCAGCCGGCGCTGGTTGAATGCCGCCGGCGCCGGTTCCACAGTGCGCAGCACGAAGGGATTGGCGATGCGCAGGCGCAGCAGCGGTGCATCCAGGGCGATGGCCTCGATGCGTTCCAGGTACACCGTCAGGTCCGGCAATTCGGGCATGCTCGCACCGTTCGTTGACTCCGGCAGTGTAGCGCGGCGCTGCGCAGGCAACGCGCCTCCAGACCTCAGCGCATACCGTTGACCCGCCGCGTGCGCCCGGCATCGAACTGCCAGGCCAGGCCATAGTCCGGCGCGCTGTAGACCAGGAATTGCGGAACACGCGGGTCCGCCTGCCGCCGGCAGGTGACGAGCACGTTGCGCTCCAGATCGAGATGCCCGAAATCGTAAGGGATCTCGGGCAGGCTCAGGCCGTGAGCGCTGAGCGCATCGGCATCCATTTGCTTCAGATAGCGGCGCAGGAAGAATGCGGCGGCGCCAAACGGCTGCATCGTGACCCGATGCCAATACGGGCCCTGCTGCCCTTGCCAACGCTGAAATACAGTGTGACCGAACACAATGGCGCAGCGCTCGCCGCTGCGGAACAGCAGCGGCGGTAAGGGGGCAGCCGCGGCGTGACAGGCGTCGCCGGCCGCGATCTCGCCCATGGCTTCGCATGGCGCCGTAGCGCTGCGCTGGAAATAGAGCCGATGGCGAACCCTCGGTGAATGCCGGCTGCCTGGCGTGGAGTCGCGCCAGGATTCGTTGATCAGCCATTCGCCGGTGATGAAGCGCAGGCATTCGCTGGCGCGCTGGACACAGTCTTCGGCAGTGGCGCCGGCTGTCGCGGATTGCACGGCAACAGCAGCCGCGGCGGAGTGCAGGGTTTGCGGGGAGGGCATGGTGCGACTCGATGCGACGGGCGGGATTGACCCGTTGCCGATGCTAGTGACTGCATATGCCGGGCTGGTGCCGGATTTGTGCAGACTGTGTGGAATCGGCTGCAGCGTTTGAAATGCAAGCGCTTATGCGGGCAGGAACGACTCCAATGCCTGATTGAAGGCTGTCACATTCCACAGGTTCATCGCGTGCGAGGCGTTGGCGATGGTGATCCGCTGCGCACCGGGCAGGAGGCGGGCGAGCGCGTCCAGTACCGCGGGATAGGGCGCGGGGCTCTGCGCGCCGCCGATCAGCAGCGGCGCATTGCGCAGGGTCCGCGCCGTTGCGGCGGTGACGGTTTCGTAGGACTCCGCGGCCTGGCCGAACAGGGTGTTGGCATTGTCGCGCATCATGCGCTTGAGCCAGGGCACCATGCGCGCCCAGGTTCCCGCGCCGCTGACCGTGTCGATGAACAGCGACAAGCCGGCGTCGGCATCGCCGGCCTGGATCAAGCACAGTGCTCGCTGACGGAAGTCGCTGCGGCTCAGGTCCATCGGCGGCTCGCCATGCGCCGCATCGACGCCCAGTCCGGGCTCGGCCAGAACCAGGGAGCGCAACAGCGCGGGATGTTGCCGCGCCAGTGTGTAGGCCACCGTGCCGCCGCGCGAGTGCCCGACCAGATCCACCGGCCCGGCATTCAGCGCGGTAATGAAGGCGGCGAGATCATCGCTGTGCTGTTGCGGCGTGAAATCCTCGCCGCTGCCGTCCCAGCTTTCCGGCCAGTAGTGGCGCAGGCTCACCGCGATAACGCGGCGCTGCGCACTCAAGGGTTCCATCTGCGGTCGCCAGTAGCGGTAGTCGCAAAGGCTGCCATGCACCAGCAGCAGTGGCGTGCCGCTGCCCGCTTCGACATAGCTCATGTCGTAGCCGTTGATGCGCAGTGTGCGGGGGTTGGATGTCGTAGGCACGGCTCGATTATTGAAAGTTTATGGACGGTGATGGTCCGCTGTGGCGATCCGCGGCTTTCACCCTCCTCTCCAGACCACTCGGCCGATCACATTGAGCCGCTCGATGTGGCCGGCGTCGATCAACTCCACCGCATATTGCGGCGAGGGATTGTCGCTGTGAATTTCCACACTGCCGTCGGGCCGCAGCAGCAGGCGCTTGACGCGCAGCTCGTCGCCGACGGCTATGGCATAGACCTCGCCGTTGCGGATGACGCGATCCGCCACATGCACCAGCACCACATCGCCGCTGCGCAGGAAGGGCGACATGGAATCTCCTTCGACGCTGACCATGTGGCAGTCCTTCACCGCCAGGCCTTTGCGCTGCAGCCAGTCGCGGCGGAACGCATGCGAGTTGTCGATCTCCTCGTGCTCCCAGCTGACCCGTCCGCCGCCGGCGGAAAGCCTGGGGCCGAGGACGCGGGTGACGAAGGTGTAGTGGGCGGCGGGCTCTTCGATGGCAGTGCCGTCCGGCTTTGCGGGGGGCGGAATTTTTACTCCCTTGCCGGAGTTGAGCCATCTGGGGCTGACGTTGAGCAGCTCGGCCAGCAGCAGCAGATTGTCGTCCCGCAGGGACTCGATCTGTCCCGACTCCCACATGGAAACGGTGGCGCGGCTGACACCCACCCGGCGGGCCAGTTCGGCCTTGCTGATGTCGAGTTCCCCGCGCGCTTCGATGATGCGGCTGGCCAGCGTGTTCATGGTTCGGCACTATACGTTTGTTAATCGCGCTTAACAAATCCGCCCTGCCGGCGGGTTGGGGCATCCCGGCTGCATCCGGAATGCCGTTTCGCCGCATCCAATAGCCGATATCAAAGCGGGGCCATCAAGGCCCGCCCATCACGGAGCTAACGAGGTTGCCATGAATCACGTCACTGCCAGATTTCTCTTCCTGTTGCTGGCCATATCGTTCTCGGCCTGCAGTCATGCCGCCTCCAGCCATCATGGTTTCGTGATTTTCGACAACGGCGCGGTGTCGCTGAAGAATGGAACCGTGGTCATCAAGCTCAAGGGACATGATCAGGCGCGGGTTACCGGCGAAGGCAAGCTGAGCATCGGCGGCACCGAGGTGACGGTTTCGCCCCAGGCGCAGGTCGCGCTGGCCAGATACAACGCCGACGCGGTGGTCTTCACCGATCAGGCGAAAAGCCTGGGTGTGGAAAGCGCGGATTTCGCGCTGCATACCATCGGCCAGGTATTCAAGGGCATCCTGCACGGCAGCACCGATCAGGTCGGTGACGAAGCCGACCAGGGCGCCAAGCTGATCGAGGTGAAAGCCAGGTTGCTGTGCCAGCGCATGGACGAATGGCGCCTGGCGCAGGATGCGGCGGCGCAGGTCGTGCCCGAGTTCAAGCCTTATGCGGTGATCGGTGCGGACGAGGTCAGCGACTGCGATGCCGATTCGAAGGACTCGCCGCCCACGCCATCCGCTTCGAGTTCGCAAATCTCCAGTTAAGGGCCGGTCAAGGGCCTGCTGCATGGCCCCCGACTAATGTTCGGTGGCGCACATCTGGCGGCTTGAATGAACTGTCAGGCCATGAAGTGGTCCATTGAAGGACGGGCGGTGAAGCTTCCACTGGCAGATGACTGTGTGTTGCTTGTCCGTCCGGCTGGATTTCCAGCATTTGCGCCGTCTCATTTCATGGAGGAAGTCAATGGACACGCTGAAGAATATCGCATTCGCCCTGGGCATCGTTGCTGTGGGCGCCGCTCTGGGTGCATGCAACAAGAACGAGGCGCCGGCGCCGGCTGCAGCGTCTTCCTCGACCACTCCGGCGGATAGCATGTCGTCCTCGTCCAGCAGTTCCTCGGGCGGCGCGGCGACGGGTGGTTCATCGTCGGGCGCCGGCAACAACTAAGGTGGCTCGCGGCAAATCAATCCGGGTCAAGGCGGATCGCTCCGGCGATCCGCTTTTTTGTGCGGCCTTGGATAGGGCCATGTGAAACCGCATGGCCTGGCGTCATCGCGTACTTTCCGAACTTGCACGTCTTCCCGCGGGGGAACTAGCCCTGCGGCACCTGGCAGTGTCTGCAAAGCCACCCTCGTGCGCCTTACACTTGCCCGGCGAACTTTCGGAGAAGACATGAAATACAACACCCTCGACTGGTCGGTCGCCGACCGCATACTGACTCTCACCCTGAACCGTCCGGAACAGCTCAACTCCTTCACCGTGGAGATGGCCAACGAGCTGGTGCACGCGTTCGGCCGCGCCAGCGAGGACGACTCGGTCGGCGCGGTGGTGGTGACCGGTGCCGGCCGTGCTTTCTGCGCCGGCATGGATCTGACCAAGGCCGGCAACGTGTTCGGCCTGGACGAGTCGCTGACCCCCACGCTGCGCGACATGAACGAACGCCTGGACGATCCGCAGATCTTCCAGGGACTGCGCGATACCGGCGGCCGCGTCACCCTGTCGATCTTCGATTGCAAGAAGCCGGTGATCGCCGCCATCAATGGCGCCGCGGTGGGCATCGGCGCCACCATGACGCTGGCGATGGATGTGCGCCTGGCCTCGGAGAAGGCACGCATCGGCTTCGTCTTCGGCAAGATCGGCATCGTGCCGGAAGCCTGTTCCACCTGGTTCCTGCCGCGCATCGTCGGCATCGCCCAGGCACTGGAATGGACCTACAGCGCCGACATCATCGATGGCGAGGAAGCCAAACGCGGCGGCCTGGTGAAGGCCGTGTATGCGCCGGATCAGTTGCTGCCGGAGGCCTACAAGCTGGCGCATCGCATCATCGACAATCGTTCGCCGGTCGCCATCGCGCTGACCCGTCAGATGATGTATCGCAATGCCGCGCAGCCGCACCCGCTGGAAGCGCACAAGGTGGATTCGCTGGCGGTGTACTACACCAGCCTGCAGGATGGCAAGGAAGGCGTGCAGTCGTTCCTGGAAAAGCGCGCGCCGGCGTTCAAGGGCAAGGCTTCGGAAATGCCGCCGTTTTATCCTTGGTGGGTGAGCTGAAAAACGATGACTTAATGTCATCGTTTTTCAGCGAACGCCCGGCCAAGGATGGCCGGGCCGGGGGTGCGCGAAGCGGTGAAGCCGCGCCGGGGATGGCAAGGATGAGGTTGGTACGGAGACCGCTTTAAGCTCTTCGCTTTCGCCTCGGTAAATAACTGCGCCACTTTTCCGAGCGTGCGCCCCTCACCCCAACCCTCTCCCCACGTTCGTGGGGAGAGGGGGTTTCAGGATGGAACTTCAAATCCCCGTGAAGTAGTTCTTCACCGCTTCCACCACGATGCCGACGTCCGCTTCCGCAATATCCAGGTGCGTCACCAATCGTGCGCCATAGACTCCCTGTATCAGGATGCCGCTCTGCTTCAGATGCAGTTCCAGCGGCGCGCAGTGTTGCTGCGGGATCTGCAGGAACACCATATTGGTCGCCTGTCCGGTCACCCTGAATTCCGCGATCTGCTGCAGGCCTTGCGCCAGTGCCGCGGCATTGGCGTGATCCTCGGCCAGACGCTCGACGTTGTGTTCCAGCGCGTACAGGCAGGCGGCGGCGAGCACGCCGGACTGGCGCATGCCGCCGCCCAGCACCTTGCGCCAGCGGTGAGCGCGGGCGAGCAGCGCCTTGCTGCCTGTCAGCACCGAACCGACCGGCGCGCCGAGGCCTTTCGAGAAGCAGATGGAAATGGAATCGAAAGGTGCGCAGATGTCGTGCAGGCTCTTGCCCGAGGCCACCGCCGCGTTGAAGGCACGCGCGCCATCGAGATGGGTGGCCAGGCCCTTGCTCCGGGCGAAGCCGGTCGCCTGTTCCACGTAAGCCGCCGGCAGCACCATGCCGTGCATGGTGTTTTCCAGGGTCAGCAGGCGGCTGCGCGCGAAGTGCGCATCGAGCGGCTTGATCGCCGCGGCGATCTTCTCCAGCGGCAGCGTGCCGTCGGCCGCGTTTTCGATCGGTTGCGGCTGGATGCTGCCCAGCACCGCGGCACCGCCGCCTTCATGGCGATAGGTGTGCGCCAGTTGGCCGACCAGGTATTCGTCGCCGCGTTCGCAATGCGCCATCAGCGCGGCCAGGTTGCTCTGGGTGCCGCTGGGGAAGAACAGGCCGGCTTCCTTGCCGGCGCGTTCCGCCACGGCGGCTTGCAGTTTCGCCACGGTGGGATCGTCGCCCCAGACGTCGTCGCCGACTTCGGCGGCGCTCATCGCCTTGAGCATGCCAGGCGAGGGGCGGGTGACGGTGTCGCTGCGCAGGTCGATCATGGATTAGAGCCTCCGCATCGTAATTGGTGAGTGCGGACTTTAAGCGATCGGCCCGCCCCGGGTCTGCCTTTTCCGGGACAAAAACCAAAGATGAACCGCTCGTCATGAAGCGGCTGCCGCCCGGCCGGGCAGGGCGTTCAGCCGCGGTAAATCGGAGGAGTCTTATAACAGGCTCATCGCAAGAGCTTGAGCAGGGGGAACTTCCATGAATGCCGGCATACGCAGCGTCATCGCCATCAGCGCCCTGCTGCTGTTCCTCAGCCTCAAGCTGCTGTCGCTGTTCAAGCTCGACCGGCTGCTGTTGCTGCACATCGCCGGCGGCTCGCATCTGGCCTCGCTGGCGCCGACGGAGACCCTGAAACAGGTCTAGCCGCGTCCTGTTCCATGCCGGTTCCTTGCTACGGAATCAGCTGACAGCATTGCGCGATTCCGTATCTGTTGCGGTGCGCACGAGTTGACCTGTCGGCGGTTTTACTGAATGGTTGGGATACGCTCAGGCCATTACAGGAACGCTCCGCCATCATGATCACGGTCCATCACCTCAATAATTCCCGGTCGCAGCGCGTGCTGTGGCTGCTGGAAGAGCTGGGTCTGCCTTACGAGATCAAGCACTACCAGCGCAACGCGGAGACCATGCTGGCGCCGCCCGAGTTGCTGGCGGTGCATCCGCTGGGCAAGTCGCCGGTGATCACCGACGACGGCAATACCGTGGCCGAATCGGGCGCTATCGTCGAATATCTGGTGGGGCGTTACGGCAACGGCCGGCTGATTCCCGCGGCGGGAACCCCTGAACGGCTGCGCTATACCTACTGGCTGCACTATGCCGAAGGCTCGGCCATGCTGCCGCTGCTGCTGAAGTTGATTTTCGGCCGCATCGGCACCGCGCCGATGCCGTTTTTCGTCAAGCCCATCGCGCGGGGCATCGTCGGCAAGGTGCGCAGCACCTTCATCGACCCGCAGCTCAAGCTGCACCTGGGCTACATGGAGAGCGAACTGGGCAAGAGCAGCTGGTTCGCCGGCGAGGAATTCACCGCCGCCGATATCCAGATGAGCTTTCCGCTCGAGGCCGCCGCCGCGCGCGGCGGACCGGATGCAGCAGCGCCGAAGATCAGCGCGTTCCTGCAGCGCATCCATGCGCGACCGGCCTACAAGCTCGCCCTGGAGAAAGGCGGGGCCTACGAACTATTGAGCTAGGTCCCCGTCCGAGTCGGTTCAATGTGAGCGGGGATTAGGGCCTTGGCCGGTTGGGACAAGGCCGTGATCGGTTCGATCGCGGTCTGCTCCTCCTCGTCGAGATGCAGCAGATCCCAGTTGCCCGGATAGGGTCGCCAGGTGGCGTACCAGCGCGAGCGATTGTCGAGTTGCATCACCACATAGGCCTCGTCCAGCAGGGCGGTTACGGCGTGGCCGCGGGCGGCATCCGGCTGGTGCCGCAAACCTTGCTCGGCGATGATGATCCCCGCCGGCAACCGCAGCGACCGGCTCCCGTACGGGCCGTCCGCCGGCGCGGCATCCGGACTCAATCCCAAACCCAAGCGCTTACGCAGAATTTTCAGCATGACTTGATCGAAGGCGGCCATTTGTGGCCCGTGCCTCATCAGGCAGCAAAAATGCGCGGTGATCCGGCCGGTCGCGATGGACGGCGGCGTGGACCCGACAAGCCCGTCAGTTTCGGGGCCGGAGTTGGGGGCGGGCCATTGCCGCCGCATAATTCGCTTCCAGACCAACGGTGGAGCCTTCATGCAAGCCCTCGATCCTGACTACGCCAGCCGCGTCCGCGACAGCTTTGCGCGGCAGGGCGCCATGAGCTATCTCGGTGCGGTACTGCGCGGCGTCGAGCCGGGGCGGGTGGAGATCGACCTGCCGTTCCGGCCGGAACTGAGCCAGCAGCACGGCTTTTTCCACGCCGGCATGGTCAGCACCGTGGCCGATTCGGCCGGTGGCTATGCGGCCTATACCCTGTTCCCCGCCGGCAGCTCGGTGCTCACAGTGGAGTTCAAGGTCAATCTGATCGCGCCGGCCGATGGCGAACGGGTGCGCGCGGTGGGGCAGGTGATCCGCAGCGGGCGCACGCTCACCATCTGCGAGTTGAAGGCCTATGTGCTCAAGGGCGGCAAGGAAACGCAATGCCTGCACGGCATGGCCACGCTGATGTGCCTGGCGGGGCGCAGCGACGGCGCTTAGCGTCCCGGGGCCTGGCCCCGGATCGGCTCCGGATCCTGGAAATAGCGGGCCCGCAAATAAGCCAGGTAGTCCGCATCCACCGCGACGGCGGACTGGCGCAGGCGCTGAAACAGCTCCTGGTAGCTGAGCGACTGGAAACCCAGTTCCGCGCCGACGCGTTCGGTGAAACGTTCGATTTCCCTGCGGTGCTCGCGCGCAGCAGTTCCGCTCCAGTCGTAATAGAGATAGTAGATGCCGATGCCGCCGGCACACTGCGTGGCCATGCCCAGCGCGTGCTTCAGCAACTGCGTGGCGTAGAAGAAGCGATAGCGGGTCCGGCCGTCCTGGATTTCCTCGGCCAGGATCTGGCAGCCGGGCAGGCCGCGGCTGCTCCATAGTTTCGTCCCGTCGGGAAAATACTTGTCCTTGAAGCGGATCTTGGCCGGGCGTCGCGGCGTGTGCCATTCGGTGAACTTGCTTTCGATGCCGATGCGGCGGCCGTCGCCAAGCGCAATGGCCAGATCCACATTGGGCGGGGTGCCCTCGGGGCTGATCGGAAAGCGCGCCTCGAAATCGATGCGCTGCGCCGTGCCCGCGATGCCCAGGGCAGCCAATAGCGGCGCGGCGTCGCGCTCGGCCCAGTGTTCGAATACGTTGACCACCAGCGCCGCCGAGGAAAACAGCGCGCGCAGCTTGGCCGGGAAGCGCGGGTAGTCCTTCAGCTCCGCCGCCTCTTCGGCCTGGAATGCGGCGAGCGTGCGCGGCGACATCGGCAGCCGCAGATTGGCGTCCACGCTGCCCAGGTAGCCCGGCCCGATCACCGGCAGGCCCGCGGCCAGCGCCCAGGCCTTCTGCTGCGAGACGATGCGGGAACGCGCGGACATGAGCCTGGCGGGGCGCGTCAGGCCCGCGGTTGCGGCGGTTTGAGGAAGGGCAGGGCCAGCGCGCGATAGATCTGCTGCTTGCACACCAGGCGCGACACGGCCAGAGCCAGGAACGAGGTGGCCAGCATCGGCAGGATCAGCGCGTGATCGTCCACCATCTCCATCACGATCACCGCGCCGGTGAGCGGCGACTGCGTCACGCCGGTGAAGTAGCCGGCCATGCCCAGCACCACCATGGTTTCCAGCGGCGCTTGCGGCACCAGCGGCGCGAGGTCGGCGCCGAGGCCGGCGCCGGTGGCGAGCGAGGGGGAAAAGATGCCGCCCGGGATGCCGGTGAGATATGAGGCCAGCGTGGCCAGCCACTTGTACAGCGGGTAGAGCGGGCCGGGATCGGCCTTGCCGGTGAGCAGGCCGCGCGCCTGGTCGTAGCCGGTGCCGTAGGTAGTGCCGTGCGACAGCAGGCCGAGCATCGCCACCAGCAGGCCCAGGGCGAAGGCCAGGGCGATCGGCCGCTGTGCCGCCAGGGTGGCGAGGCGCCGCCCGCTGGCGATCAGGGCGGTGGCGAAGAGGCCGCCGCTGAGTCCGCCGGCCAGGCCGCAGAGGAGGACGCCCAGCCATGCGCCCAGGCTCGGCAAATGCGCGTTGGCGACGCCGAAATAAGTGTAGTTGCCGAGCAGGGCGGTGCTGACCATGCCGGCCAGGATCACCGCGGTGAGCAGGGTGCCGGTGGTGCGCTCCTCCATCGAGCGCGCCATCTCCTCCACGGCAAAGACGATGCCGGCGATCGGCGTATTGAATGCGGCGGCGAGCCCCGCCGCGCCGCCCGCCAGGACCAGGGCGCGGCGCAGATAGTCGTAGGGGAAGCGCGCAAAACGGCCGAGCGCGTCCATGATCGAGGCGCCGACATGTACGGTCGGCCCCTCGCGGCCGACCGAGGCGCCGCCGAGCAGGGCCAGCAGGGTGAGCAGGATCTTGGCCAGTGCGATGCGCAGCGACAGCAGACGCGAGCGGTCCGCGGTTTCCGGCAGGTCGAGCGCCGCGATGGCCTGCGGAATGCCGCTGCCGCGCGCGCCGGGGGCGAAACGCTGCGTCGCCCAGACTACCAGGACGAAGCTCAGCGGGGTCAGCAGGGGCGCTGCCAGCGGCCAGTGGGCGATGAAGCGGGCGTGGACGTGGATGGCCCAGTCGCAGGCTTCGGCGAAGCCCACCGCCACCAGTCCCACGGCGATGGCGCCGCACCAGAACACCGCGCGGGTGCGCCAGTTGCGCAGCAGGGCCGAACGGCTCAGGCGCGTGGCCCAGTTCATCGAGGGGGATTGCATTGTGCCCATGTTAGCGCCTGGCGCCGCAAGCGTCCCATGCGCTGCGTATTCCAGGCGGTGGAGCGGGCCAGCCGGGTGATGCCGGACGCTTCGTCCGCGAACGAAGCATTTACCCAGGCGCAGCAGCCAACATGGCGCTCACTTTCATCGAGCCATCCAGCGTGCCGCAAAATCACCAACCCGACATGATCCGGATCGAGCCGGGCATCCTCTATTACGGCACGCCGGTGGCCTTGATCACCACCCTGAATGCGGACGGCACGCCGAACATTTCGCCGATGTCCTCGTCCTTCGCCCTGGGCGATCGGGTGGTGCTCGGCATGGCGGAGACCGGGCAGGGGCTCAACAATCTGCGCCGCACCGGCGAGTGCGTCATCAATCTGCCATCGCAGGCGTTGTGGCCGGCGGTGGAAAAACTCGCGCCGACCACCGGCAATCCGCTGGTTCCCGAATACAAGCGCTCGCTGGGTTATCGCCACGTGCCCGACAAGTTCGGCTGTGCCGGGCTGACGCCGCTGCCATCGCAATGCGTCCGGCCGCCACGCATTGCCGAATGTCCGCTGCAACTGGAGGCGCGGCTGGTGATTGCGCACCAGGCCCGGACTGAGGATGCGCGGGAACCGTCGCCGGATTTCTGCATCCTTGAAACCCGGGTGGTGCGGACGCATGCCCACCGCGACATCGTAATCGAGGGTACGCAGCATATCGACACCGCGCGCTGGCGGCCGCTGCTGTATGTGTTCCGGCATTACTTCGGCACCGGCCCGTGTCTTGGACGCACCTTCAAGGCGGAGTATTGAAGCCGGATGGCGCACAAAAAACCGCGCCCGGTGCATCACGCACGGGGCGCGGGCTGCCGGCTCTGGGAGTCGTGCGGAACGCTCAGGCGCCGGCTGTGGTTGCCCACAGGGTACCCGGCTAGAATAAAGCATCTCGATCTAAAAAAGCATGTTGTTTGGCGGGGGGTATGGCGCCGCCATCCGGTCGGTGTGCCGATCTGGAGTTTCCGGGCATTTCCCGCACTGCCCCGGCCGGGTTACAGTTTGTGCGCAAGCTTCGGGGGAAGCACCGTCGCGGAATCGAAAGACCGGCGACGAGTGATGCGGTGATTGCGCGGCTGCTTTTTTGGCCTCGCAGCGGCTTGATGGCGGCAGTCAAATAATCAATCTCAGGGTCTGGACATGGAAGTTCCGTTTCGTTCCACGCGCACCGGCCTGCCTCTGGGCGCATGGATCCTGATTGCGGTATCGCTGAATATCCTGCTGGCCACCGGCGGCGGCTACGGCTGGGATGTGGGAGCCTGGGCGCACTGGGTCGATGACCTGCAGGTGGGCGGTTATGCCGCGCAGAGCGCGACCTATCCGCCGCTGTTTGTGCATTGGCTGTGGCTGTGCGGCAAGCTGCTGACGCTGCTGCAGCTGACCACCCATTCCGCCGCCTTGCTGCGCTTCCTGGTGGTCACGCCGGTGCTGGTCTGCCAGGTCCTGTTGCTGCTGCTGACGGAGCAGTTGTCGCGCGCGCAGCCCGATGCGGAGCGGATCGGGTGGCTGAGCGGATTCGTGGCGCTCAACCCGGCGCTGCTGATCGACGGGCCGCTGTGGGGTCAGGTCGATCTGATTCATTGCCTGATGCTGGTCTATACCCTGCATCTGCTGATCGCCGGACGTTACCTGATTCTGGTGCTGCCGCTGCTGATGCTGGCGGTGTTGACCAAATTCCAGTCGATTTGCCTGCTGCCGGTGCTGCTGCCCCTGCTGTGGCGGCGGCGTTGCGCCAGCCTGTGGCTTGGCGCTATCCCGGCGCTATTGCTGGCGGAACTGGCGCTGTTGCCTTACTGGCTCGCGGGGACTGCCGTAAGCATGCTGCGTGAAGCCTATGTCCACGCCAGCAGTCTTTACCCCAATGCCAGCATGAATGCCGACAATCTGTGGTATCTGCTCGGCCTCAATATGGTCAATGACAGCCTGCCGCTGTTCAACCCGGCGCTGCTGCCGGCCGGCCTGGGCTGGCTGCTGACGCCGCGCATCCTGGGCGAGGGCCTGTTCATCCTGTGGAGCCTGTGGTTGCTGTTTTCCACCTGGCGGGCGGACCAAGCGGAATACTACTGGCGCAATGCCATGCTGTCGGCCTTGGGGTTTTTCCTGCTGCTGCCGGACATGCATGAGCGCTACCTGTTTCCCGCCGTGGTGCTGGCGCTGGTTGCCGCCGCGCAATATGCCCGCTTTGCGCGCCACGCCGTGGCCCTGTCGGTGCTGACCGCGCTCAATATCCTGCTGGTGCTGGAGCTGCGGCACGACGGGCCTCTGCCCTATGTCATCTCGGCGGTGTTGCTGGCCTATGGGCTGTGCTGGCTGGGATGGCCGCTGCTGGCGCGCCTGCCGCTGCGGCGACTGGAAGCTTTGCCGCTATGGGTCTGGATGGTGGCGACCTTGCTGGTGTGGGTGCTGGCGTTGACAGTGCATGTGGAGCGGGCCCTGCCCGCCGCAGCGCCGCCGGCGTCGACCTTGCAAGCGGCGCCGCCGTCCGGGATCGAGCCGGTGGATGCCACCCGCATTCCCGGCCGCACCAGCACCCAGGGTTGGGGCAGCCTGCATATCGGCCAATCGGTCGAAGGCAATACCCTGAGCGTCGCCGGCAAGACCTGGCCGGAAGGCTTCGGTACCCACGCCCCCTCCATCATCCACATGCCGGTGCCGCCCCATGCCGCGCGTTTCACCGCCTCGGTGGGGGTGGATGACGAGGCGCACGGCGGACGGGTGGCGTTCCAGGTGTTCGCCGACCGCCAGAAGATCTGGGACAGCGGTGCGATAGACAGCGGCGAGGCGCCGCACGCAGTGGATCTGGACGTCACCGGCCGTGTCACGCTGGATCTGGTGGTCGACCCGCTGGGCGACAACAGCTACGATCACGCCGACTGGCTGCAGCCGCGTTTCGTCTTCGGTCGCTGAGCCGGTGGCGCGCGGCCGCGACTGTGCTAGGGTTTGCCGAACGCGATATTGCCGCATTCCACGCCATCCGACTGCGACGAAATGCCGGCTCACGATGGCCCTCAACTTGCCGGATCCAGTGACATGAAACTGCAGATCGTCGTCCCCTGCTACAACGAGGAGACGGTGTTGCCGGAGGCCGCCCGGCAATTCGATGCCCTGCTTGGCCGCCTGATCGAGGCCGGGAGGATTTCCGCCGACAGCCGCGTGACCTTCGTCGACGACGGCAGCCGCGATAGCACCTGGGCACTGATCGAACGGGAGGCGCAGGGTAGCAGCCGGGTTGCGGGAATCAGGCTGTCGCGCAATCGCGGGCATCAGAACGCGGTGCTGGCCGGGATGCTGTCGGTCGACGGCGACGCCGTCGTCACTATCGATGCGGACCTGCAGGACGATGTCGAGGCGATCGGGGCAATGGTCGAGGAATATCTCGGCGGCTGCGATATCGTCTACGGCGTTCGCGCCGATCGCTCCACCGACACCCTGTTCAAGCGCGGCAGCGCGCTGCTGTTCTATCGCCTGCTGGGACTGTTCAACGTCGAGTTGGTGTTCAACCATGCCGACTTCCGGCTGATGAGCCGCCGCGCCATCGAGGCCCTGCGCCAATACCGCGAAGTGAATCTCTACCTGCGCGGCATTGTGCCCCTGATCGGCTTTCGCAGCACCATCATCGAGTACGACCGCAAGGCGCGTTTCGCCGGGGAATCGAAGTATCCCCTGAAGAAGATGCTGAAACTGGCGCTGGAGGCGATCACCTCCTTTTCCACCCTGCCGCTGCAGGTGATCTCGGTGCTCGGCTTCATGGTGTTCCTCGGCACCATGGCGATCTCGGCCTGGGTGCTGTGGGTGAGCCTGTTCACCGATCGCGCCGTGCCGGGCTGGGCTTCGACGGTATTGCCGATGTATTTCCTCGGCGGCATCCAGATCTTCTGCCTCGGCGTGGTCGGCGCCTATCTCGGCAAGGTTTATGGCGAGATCAAGGCGCGCCCGCGTTATTTCATCGAGCAGACGGTAGGGGCGCCGTCCCGGCCGGAGCCGGTGCAAGGCGCGGCGGCAAGTCGGGACCAGGGGGCATGACGCAGCCGGCGACGGGCTGGCGGCGGGTGCTGCGGCACACCGTCCTGAAATTCGCCGGGGTCGGGGTGATCAACACGCTGCTGTGCCTGGCGGTCATCTTCGCCCTGAAATCGATGGCCGGCTTCGGCGACGTGCCGGCCAATATCACCGGCTATGCTTTCGGCCTGGCCTGCAGCTTCCTGCTCAACCGGCGCTGGACCTTCGCCCACACCGACCGGCTGCTGCCCGCGCTGCTGCGCTTTATGCTGGTATTCCTGCTGTCGTACCTGCTCAATATCGCCATCGTGCTGGGTCTGATTCGCTGGGGCCTCAACAGCTATCTGGCCCATATTGCCGGCATGCCGCCGTACTCGATTGTTTTCTATTTCGGATGCCGCTACTTCGCCTTCCCCCGATCCGGGTCAGGCGATGCCGGCCCAGTGGTGGGAGCCTCCTGAGACTTTGAAGTGGCCGCCGGTCGATCCGGCAGCGTGGCCGGGCCGGCCCGGGATCGCTGGCGCAACCGGCGGCAATCGGCAATCCTATGTGCCTCTATGCAAAACCCTCCCTTCATTTCCGCCCTCCAGGATCAGTCGGTCGCTCCCGCGCCGGTTCCGCCCGCGGAGCTGCGCCGCGAGCATGTGCTGCGCTGGATTTTCGGTGCCGCCTTGTTGCTGCGGCTGCTGTTCCCGTTCTATGACTCGCCGCTCAGCCATCTGTATTCCGATCCCGCGCGGCACTGGGAGAACGGGATGCGCTTCCTCAATCCCACCTTCATGGGCAGCGGCGATCCGTTCCTGTATCAGTTGTGGCTGTATCTGCTGATCCAGATCAAGGGTAATGTCGCGGCGGTGATTCCCACCGGCACCGGCCTGCTTTGCGCAGCGATGCCGTACGGCTGGTATCGGGCGTTCAAGGAATTGTTGCCGAGAAGCTGGGCCCTGGGCGGCGCACTGCTGATGGCGCTGGTGCCCGGCTTCATCGGTGCCTACGCCTACTTCATGAATGAAACCCTGCTGCTGAGCCTGACCGGCTTCGCTTTCTGGGCCACCTTCCGCGCCCAGCGCAAGCGCACCGTGGGGGCGTTCGCCGTGGCCTGCGCCCTGTGGCTGGCCGCCGGGTTCACCCGTACGGTGGCCTTGCCGATGGCCCTGCTATGCCTGCTCTGCATCTGGCTGCCGCAGCCGCAGCGGCTGGCGAAAGCGGGGCTGGGCGTGGCGATTCTGCTGATCCTGGCGATTCCCGCCGGCGTGCATGGACGCGTCAACCTTGGTTATTTCGCGCCCTTCGGCAATCCCTATCTGCCCCAGGTCTACCAGGCCAGCGGCAACAAGATCATCGGCATCAATCTTGGGCCCAAAGGGGGCTATGAATTCGGTTCGCCGAGTTTCTACAACCCGACCTTCTATCCGTTCTCGGACTGGCTTACCGATCGCAGCGGCACCGCGTCCATCGCCGTCGACCTGAGCCAGGGCCGGGCCGGCTGGATCGCCGAAAAGAAGCGTGTGGAGCAGCAGCGTACCTTCCCCAAATGGCGCGGCTACTGGGAAAATTTTCTTTATCTGTCGTTTGCTCAATCCTGGCCGGACAACGATCGCAACTCCGTCAGCGGCTGGTTGACGGTGTGGACGCGCTGGGTCTGGTTGCCGCTGGTTGTGGTGCTGGCGGTGGGCGTCGCACGCGGCAGGTTCCGCGGACGTGAATGGCTGTTGCCGCTGTGCGGTCTGGGCATGTTCCTGTATTTCATGGTGCAGCAGGAAGGGGTGATGGAGGCACGCTATCGCAAGCCCATCGATCCGGTGCTGGTCGCCGCTGCCGTGGTGATGGCCTATCGTTCGACGCGGCGTACAGCGCCTGCATCGGCGGGCGCCGAAGCTAGCGTCCTCGAAATCAGCAGCACTGAAGTCAGTTCCGTCGAAACGCCGTCGCCGGTTTCCGCGTGAGCGCATCGTTTCGCTACTATTTCCGTGTGCGCTACGCCGAGTGCGATGCGCAGAAAGTGGTGTTCAACGCTCGCTACGGCTACTTCGTCGACCTGGGCTTCACTGAATTCCTGCGCGCCCTCGGCTATGGCGAGGCCGTGGCCAAGGGCGACATCGATTTCCAGCTGGTGCGGCAGACCTTCGAATGGAAGGCGTCGGCGCGTTACGATCAGATCATTGAGTTATCGCCGCTGGCCAAACATCTGGGCAACACCTCGTTCACGCTCCACACCGAATTCCGCATCGCCGGCGAGGAGCGGGTCTTCGCCACCGCAGAGACGGTTTACGTGCATGTCGATGCGGCGACTCTGGGCAAGCAGCCGCTGCCGGCGCAGTTTCGCGCCGCGCTCGAGCGTGGCGCTCCCGGCGTGGTGATCGATCACGCCGGCTATCTCAAATAAACGGCGCGCCGCATCATGGGTGACAGGTCCTTGCGCCGTTCGATACTGCTTGTTGCGGCAGCGCTGTGGCTGGCGGCCTGCCAGCATGGCGCCGATTCCCTGCCTGCGGCGCAGCGCCCCTTGCCGGCCCAATTGTCGGCGACGCAGCGCTTGCAATGGCGGCATCTGCCGCTGCAGGGGGCTCCCAATTTTCGCGATCTCGGCGGCTATCTCACCGCCGATGGCCGCAGCGTCAAATGGGGCATGGTGTACCGCTCCGGCGCGCTGAACAAACTCGATGCCGGCGATCAGGCCTATCTCGAGCGCCTGGGCTTGAAACGCATCGTTGATTTTCGCGCGCCCGACGAGGTGGAGGACGCGCCGGATCGTCTGGGGCCGTCGCTCGCTCCCGCCGTGCTGCATCTGCCGATCGGGTTCAAGGGCCTCAACGTGCGGCAATTCAGCAAGCGCATCCTGCACGGCGACACCGCCGGCCTGCACTTCGATACCCTGCTGGTGGATGCCAACCAGGCCATGGTGCGCCAGTTCAGCCCGGTGTTCCGCGACTGGCTGCATGGGCTGGTGACGGACGAGGCTTCGCCGCAGGTATTCCACTGCACCGCCGGCAAGGACCGCACCGGTTTCGCCGCCGCGGTGCTACTACTGTCGCTGGGCGTGCCGAAAGATACGGTGATGCAGGATTATCTCGCCAGCAACGCCTATCTGGAGGCCAGCAACGCGCGCTCGATGCGGATGATCCGGATTTTTTCCCTGTTTCGCACCGATCCCGACAGCGTGCGCCCGCTGATGATCGTCGAGCCGCGTTATCTGGATGCGGCGTTCGATGCCATGCAGCAGGACTACGGCTCGATCGATGGCTATCTGCGCCAGGCGCTGGGCGTCGATGATGCGTTCCGTGAGCAGTTGCGCCAGCGCTTTCTGGAGCCGCTGGCCGCTACGGCGGGAGGGAGCTGAGCGGATCGAATGTTGCTGCCGGTTGAACTCCAGTACCGTCCCGGCGGTCAATAACGGCATACGTTCAGGGATGGACGACTGCCGCCGCGATGCGGCGGCTGCAATTTCAAATTGAAGGATATGCTCAAGCAAACACGTCTGGCGTCGCTGGGCGCCTTGCTGTCACTGACCATTGCCGGTTGCGCCACCGATCGACAGACCGATCCGCCGCGAACCGCGACCGAGGAACTGCTGGTTTCCACCGCGGTAGACCGTTCGGTGGATCGGATCAAGTTTCAGCTGCCGCCCGACAGCAAGGTCTTTGTCGATACGCAGTACTTCGATACCGATGGCGTGGTGCGGCCGAAATACACCGTTTCGGCGGTGCACGATCAGTTGCTGCGCCTGGGCGCGCACCTGGTGGATGATCGCAAGAACGCCGATATCGTGATGGAGTTGCGCTCCGGGGCGCAGTCGATCGACTACAGTACTTTCCTGATCGGCATTCCGAGTTTCCCGCTGCCGATCCCGTTTACCGGAACCCTGACTTTCCCCGAGATCGCATTCTTCAAGATCGATAAGCAGACCGGCGTTTCCAAACTGGCGCTCACCGGTTTCAGCCAGAAGGAAGGTACGCTGGCCGAGTCGACCGGGTCTGAGTACGGCCAGTCGCAGAAAAAGAAGGTGGTCATCCTGTTCGTGTCCTGGACCGACAGCGATATCGCGCCGCCCGGACAGCCGGACAGCGGCACGCAGCAATAGCGCAAGTGATCGGTCAGGGCGCCTGAACGGAGCTCAGGACGGACGGCCCGCTTGCGCCGAATGCAGATGCCGCAGCAGGGTGCCGCGCAGTTCGTCGATCTTGCGGTGCAGTTGCTGCACCGCGATCTCGGCCTTGACGTTGATCTGGAATTCCTGGTCGGCCTGCAGCCGGTCTTTGATGCTCTGCCGGTTCTGGCTCATCATGATCACCGGCGCCTGCAGCGCAGCGACGCAGGACAGGATCAGATTGAGAAAGATGTAGGGAAACGGGTCTGGCGGCGCGCTCAGCAGGTAGGCGGTGTTGGCCAGCATCCATAGCAGCAGGAATGACATGAAGCTGATGATGAAGGTCCAGGAGCCGCCGAAGCGCGCCACCTTGTCGGCCACCAGATCGCCGAGGCTCATGCGTTCATCGGCGATCTCGTTGACGTTCTGAACCTGCAGCCGCGACAGCAGCTCGTCGGCGCTGCGCAGGCGCAGGGCCATGGCGCTGATGAACTGGCGCGCCGCCGGGGCATGGTTTTCCACCAGATCCGCCATGGCCCGGAGGGGAATGCAGATCAGGCGGGTGTCGGCCACGGCCCGCGCGCCGGCGCTGCGCGGCTGGCGGTCGAATACCGCCAGCTCGCCGAAGAACGAGCCGGGCTCGAAGCTGGCCACCACGATTTCGCCGCTGCGCGATGGTACCGCCACGTCCACTGCGCCGCTTTCGACGACGTAGAAAAAGTCCGGTTCCTCGCCGTGCCGGAAAATCGGCTCTCCGGCGGCGAAGCTGCGCTGTTCCGCGGCGTCCTGCAGCGGACGCAGCAGGGCGGCCGGAAGACTGCGGAACAACACCAGATCCTGCAGCAGTTCTGTCCCTTCCATCGCATCCTCCATTGCCGGACCCCCTGCGGTTTCCGGTCACACCGATCCGCCCTGGACCTGGCTCACACCCTAAGTCCTGCGCCGTTTGCGGCGCAAGCCGCATATCCGGGGTATGTGGCAGGCTCCCCAGATACGGCGGTCGCCGCCGGCAAGGCAGCGCTCACCCAATCCCGGGTGGTACCTTGCGCCGCCAATATCCCTGCCTGTCACATCCGGTTATGCTCAAGGCGGGGGTTTTCGATAATCGCCCGCCTGGCTGGCCCGGTTGATGGGTCCGCTAGACGGGGGCGGGGACATTTTGATCTGCCGGTGACAAGACAGGACATGCAAGGTTTACAACTCAGCGTCCGTTTCCGATTGCTTGGGCTTTTCCTGGCGCTGCTGGCGATCTTCGGCAGCTCCAGCCTGCTGCTCGGCTATCTGATCCAGCGTAACCAGTCCGAGCAGCAGGCGCAGCAGGAACAATACCGCAGGTTCGAGATCATCCAGGGCACCCAGGAAGCGATCAATCTGTACCGGCATTACGGCGGCGAGCTCAACGCGGCGATTCTGTTGAAGGACGCGCAACAGGAAAGCCAGATGCGGCAGGCGCTGGCCAAATCGCGGCAGGATCTCGACGCCCAGCTGGTCCGTCTGCAGTCGTTCGATCCGGCCAGCACGCAGCTCATCGAGTCCGCGTTGAGCGAGATGCAGCAATACGTACAGAGCGCGATCGATGCGATCGTGGCCGGCAAGCAGGCGCAGGCGGCGCCGGTCATGGCGGAGTTGCAACGGCGCCTCAATCTGATCGAGACCACCCTCAGCAGCGCCAGCAAGCGCGAGCGCATGCTGGCCGAGCGGATTCAGCAGGAGGCGCGCGAGCGGGCGATGTGGGCGATCCGCATCGCCGTTCTGATGATCCTGGCGGATGGCATTGTCGGCGTGCTGCTGGTGCTGATCGTGGTGCGCTCGATCATCCGGCCGCTGCAGGCCGTCACGGTTGCGCTGGGCCAGGTGAACGCCGGAAAACGGGAGATCGATCTGCCCCCGGTCAGTGGCGACGAGTTCGGCCAGATGGCGCTGGCCCTGGCACAGTTTCGCGACGGCGCGGAGAAGCTGCGGCGGCTTGCCTATCATGATCCGCTGACCGCGCTCGGCAACCGCGCCAAGCTTGAGGAGAGTCTTCAGGCCGCGCTGCAGCCCCGGCCGCCGAACGAAGAGCGAACGGCGCTGTTCTATTTCGATCTGGATAATTTCCGCTCGGTCAACGATCGCCTGGGTCACAAGGCCGGAGACCAGTATCTATGCGAGGCGGTGACGCGCCTGCAGCGCCTGCTCCCCGCGGGTACCGAGCTTTTTCGTTACGGCGGCGACAAGTTTATCGCGCTGATCGGGGATGGGCCCGCAGCCGACGCTCCGGATTTACGGCTGCGCGAGATCGCGGACCGCGCCTTGCACGGTGTGGCTGAGCCCTACCGGATCGGCAGCGACCTGCTGCACATGTCGGTGTCGATCGGCATCGCGGTGAGCCCCGGCGATGGGCCCAGCGCTGAACACCTGATCAGCAGCGCCGAGGCTGCGGGACATGCGGCCAAGCGCAGCGGCCGCAACAATGCGCGCTTCGCCGGCGGTCAGTTGACCGGGCTGCTGCGCCGGCAACTGGCGCTGGCCGGTGAAATCGGGCGCGGACTGGAGCGCAACGAGTTCGAGCTTTTCTACCAGCCGATTGTGGATGTGGAAAATCATCAGGTGGTCGGTGCCGAGGCACTGGTGCGCTGGCGTCACCCGCAGCGCGGGTTGCTGCTGCCGGGAGAATTCATTCAGGTCGCCGAGGACGAGGGCCTGATCAAGGCCCTGGGCGAGCGCTGCCTGCGCATTGTCCATGCACAGTTGCGCCAATGGCGCGGACAGGGCCATGAATTCCGGGTTGCGGTGAACCTGTCGGCGCGCCAGGTGCAGGACGCCCAGATTCTGGAGCGGCTGGACGAACTGCGCAAGGACGATGCCGCGGCGGCGGCCATGATCGAACTGGAGTTGACCGAAAGCGTGTTGTTCGACAGTTCCGAGAGTACGCGCAAGACGCTGGAGGAAATCAAGCGCCTGGGCTACCGGCTGGGCATGGATGATTTCGGTACCGGGTATTCCTCGTTCGGCTACCTGCAACGCCTGCCGATCGACAAGATCAAGATCGATCGCCAGTTCGTCGCCGATCTGGGCGTATCGCGCCAGGCGGAGGCGATCGTGTCGGCGATGCTGGCACTGTCGCAAAAGCTGGATCTGCAGATTGTCGCCGAAGGGGTGGAAACTCTCCTGCAGATGCGCATGCTGCACAGCCAGGGTTGCCGTTTGCAGCAAGGCTTCCTGTTCGCCCCGGCGTTGCCGACGCTGGAATTCGAGCGCTGGGCCGCGGCCTACCAGCTGGATCAGGCTTCGGCCCCTGTCTGAGCCGGGCGCTTGCGCGTCACCTATTCCGATGCGGCGAGAAGCTGGGCGCGTGCGGCGTGCACCAGCAGCGGCTCGCGGTCGCGGCAGGCCGATTCCCAGATCTGTCCGGCGTCCGCGGGATTGAGCTGCGCCAGGGACTGGTACGCTGCCAGGCGTGTGCGCCGGCACGGATGCTGGCGCGACAGGTCGTACAGCAGCTGCTGCGTGTTGCCGTCGCCAACCTGAGCAGCCATTTTCAGCACCGAGATGCGGCGCGAGCTGTCCAGTTCGACCGGGTAGTCGAGCAGGGTCCTGCTCTCCAGGTTGAAGAAAAACTGATCGCGCAGGCGCACTTCCGGCGTGGACACCATGAAATTGAGGGTGACGCTCATTTCTTCCGGTGGATACTGGATGTGTACATCCTTGCTGGCCCGGTACAGCATGACCATGCCGGAAGTGAAATGCGTGCGCTCAAGGAAGCGAAAATCGACTGTTTCGCCGACCTGACCTTCAAGCCGATCGTAGTCGTATTCGTAAATGTCGGTGACGTAGCCCGGCCCGTGATAGCCCACGGTCATGAAGTTGTAGTTGTGATCATGCGCCAGGTTGTAGGAAAACTGATCCTGGTAGACGCGGCCGCTGGCGATATCGGCATTGGAAGGCCAGATATTGGCGCGAACGTAGAAGTCTTTTCCTTCGCCCAGGAAGATCACTTGCGCCGAAGCCACGCTCTGGCTTTTGAACTGGTGCTTGACCTGGCGGTTGAGCTGGCGCACCACCAGTTCCCGATCGTTGGCGAGGCCGCGAAACATCCGGGCGGCGGCGGCGACACTGTCCATGTCATGCAGATCCACACTGCTGTGAACATGGTCGATGAACTGATCGAGGCTGACCAGGTCAGGGTTGTCGCAGGAAATCGTGGTGGCCATGGTTCGGGGCTGGTTACGTAACTTTGTGGCCGGTCTGCTGCAGGGTTTTGCCGGCGGCGCGACGCACATGCGGATGCGGGTCGCTCAGCGCCCCTTCGAGTTTTGCCCTGGCCGCGGCCTGGTCCAGCCGACCCAGGCTCTGGATGGCAGCCCAGCGCACCGAATGATGCGGATGCGCGGTCAGCAGTTGCAGAGGCTCCAGCGAGCTCGGGTGCGCCAGTTTGCCCAGGATGTAGGCGGCGACGCGCAACTGCGTCCAGTTCAGTTCGCTGTCGTTGGCTTGCAGGGGCTGCAAGCGCTCCTTGTCGAACAGCCATTCCAGATTCTGGAACGCGGAGGTGGTGAACTTCACCACCGGTACCATGCGCTCGACCCTGAAATCGTAGGCGTAACGGTCCGATTGCAGCAGCAGAATCTCGCCCGGCCTGGTGATGGCGGAGCCGGCGGGCTCGAGTTTGAGCGCCGGATCGTATACATCGTTGCGGTAGCTTGCCGGCAGCCGGTAGATGTCGCAGTGCAGGCTTGCCGCGCCGACCGGCGCGTACATGCCCAAAAACGGCGTGGTGTGTATGTACTGGCGGGCTTGATCGAACAGCCAGATCGAAAGCGCGAAGCCACGGCCGCGATGCAGCACCAGCTGGTTGGGGCGCCAGTCCCCCATGTAGCTGGGGTTGGCGACCAGCTTTTCGATCTCGTGCTCGAGCAGCCCACCGACAAAGCCGCTGGCAACAAGCCGCCGGAATTCTTCTTCGAGATCCCAGAACGATTCCAGCGCGTCCCTGCGAAAAAGGCGATCGACCTGACTGATGAAGCGGCTCAGTCCCTCAGCCTCTGGAAGTGGCTGGCCCGGATGTCCAGGAGGATCGGCCGGAGGGGTTGGCATGGCAGATCTGCTAGTTGCACCGGGTTTGGTGACGCCAGTCATGGCCCGGCGCAACTCCCGAGAGAATTCCGCGCGCCCGACAGCGCCTGGACGGAACGAACTGGAGGTTGGCCGGCGGGGGAGCGGCAGGCGCTCCGCTCGCGGCGCAATCCCGATCAGCCGTTTTCGGGCAGACGATAATGCACCAGGTAGAAGGCAGCCTGGTTTTCCTCGGATGCCGAGGGCTCGGTGGAGCCGACGCTGGCTACGTCGTATTCCAGATCACAAATCTCGACGGCATCAACGGGCTGCTTTGCGATGGACATGATGATTCACTTGCCTGAGGGGCCCCCAGAACTGGGGATGGAGTCACCATAGTGCAAAATCCGCGGATAATGCAATGGGCATAACTAAACATCATCTCAAACTATTGTTCGGTCAGGTAAGTTAATAGATGAAAAATACTACATCGGCTTTGTTCGCGACCAAATGCCCGGGTGCCAGGGTGCTTCCCCTTGCGGGCAGAGTCTCCGTCAATGATTGGCCGGTACAGGTTGGCCGCCGCAGCCCGGAGATCTTGCAGCGGTCAGGGCGCCGCAGGCATTGCCCGCCGCTTTTTTGGGCGGCTGGCGGGCGCGGTGGCGCCATACCCCGCCGTCAGGGCGAGGCCTGGACATGAATCCTGTGCCTGCCGTCATGCGTGTCATCGATGTGCCCCGGCCGGGGGGACCGGAGGCCCTGCTTGTGGCCGAACGGCCGACGCCGCAGGCCGGCCCTGGCGAAGTGCTGATCAGGATCGCCGCGGCGGGCCTCAACCGTGCCGATATCCTGCAGCGTCGCGGCTTTTACCCTTCGCCCGCGGGCGCGCCGGCCTGGCCCGGGATGGAAGCGGCGGGGACGATCGTTGCGGTCGGCTCGGGCGTGAGTGAATTCAAGGCCGGCGATGCGGTGTGCGCCCTGCTCGCCGGCGGCGGCTACGCCGAATACTGCGTGGCGCCCTGCGGCCAGGTGCTGCCGCTGCCTGCCGGCCTGGACCTGCTGCAGGCGGCCTCGTTGCCCGAGGCTTATTTCACGGTGTGGAGCAATATCTTCGACCTGGCCCGGCTGCAGGCCGGACAAAGCCTGCTGGTGCACGGCGGCGCCAGCGGCATCGGCGTGGCCGCGATCCAATTGGCGCGGGCACGTGGCGCCGTCGTTTTCGTCACTGCCGGCTCGGACGACAAGTGCCGTTTCTGCGAATCGCTCGGCGCTCGCCGGGCGATCAATTACCGCAGCGAGGATTTTGTCGCGGTGATTCGGGACAGCGCCGGAGCGGGGGTGGATGTGGTGCTGGATATGGTGGCCGGCGACTACCTGCCGCGCAATCTGGAAGCACTGGCGCCGGAGGGGCGGATTGTCGTCATCGCCACCCAGGGCGGCAGTAGCGCCAAGCTTGACCTGATGAAATTGATGCTCAAGCGCGCCATTGTGACCGGCACCACCCTGCGCTCGCGGCCGCTGGCTTTCAAGGCGGCGATCAAGGCCGCGCTATTGCGGGAGGTGTGGCCGTTGCTCGAAGCCGGCACCATCCGCCCGGTGGTGGACCGGGTCTTCGCGTTCGACGATGTTGCCGCTGCCCACGCGTACATGGATAGCGGGGCCCACAAGGGCAAGATCGTCTTGGATCTGCAAGGCTGAGCCTGTCGCCGCGGCCCCGGCAGCCTGACAGCCGGTCAGCGGGTGCCGGCTTGCCTGTAGGCGACGGGTTTGAAGTTGCTGTCGGCGATGTTGGTGGCGCTGACGCTTGCCGCGCTAATGCTGGTTGTGTCAATACTTGCGGTATCGATGCTGGTGCCGGCGTCACCGAGTTCGATGCCGTGGCTGCTCATGGCATCAGCCAGGGCCTCGCTGGTCCTGTGGGGACTGGTATCGGCTGTCTGATGCTGTGTGGACAATACCAGCAGCAGCGCCGCCACCGTGCAGCCCGACAAAATCAGGGCGATTTTCATAGATACTCCGCATGCGCGCATCGCCATTGATGCGTGCTCCCCTTGCTTTCCCAATTCAAAGCAAGAACCTCGCCAAACACGGCCGAGTTTGCCGGGCGTGACTATTTGCGCCGCATCACAGCCTTGCGTTTGAGTCTGGTCGGCGGCGGAGCGAACGCGGCTGCGGCGGCGAGCAGCCAATCGGCCAGGAGTTGCACCGCCGGCAGTTGGGCTTTGGCGGCGGTGGTAACGAAGTAGTAGGCGCGATGATGGTGCACCGCCCAGTCGGCCGCACAGACCAGGCGGCCGGCCTGCACGTCGCCGGCAACCAGCGACCAGCGCGCCATCGCCACGCCGTAGCCGCGCTCGGCGGCAATCACCGCCGAGGCCGAATCGTCCAGCTCGGAACGGACCGGCACTTCGTGCCGTCTGCCGAACAGGGGCTTGACCCAGTCGTTCCAGGGTTCGGTATTGGCATGCAGCAGGGTATAGCGGCCCAGATCGGCAAACGCGGCGATCGGGCCCAGCCGTTGCAGCAGTTCGGCATTGCACACCGGCACCAGCCAGTCGTCGAGCAGAAGCCGCGCCTGCACGCCGGGCCACCTGCCTGCACCGAAACGGATCGCCGCGTGAAAGTCGCTATCGCCCAGATCCACCATCTGGGTGCTGGCGCTGAGTCGCAGATCGATGTCGGGGTAGGCGCCCTGGAATTCGGGCAGGCGCGGCAGCAGCCACCGCTGCAGGAAGGAAGCCAGCAGGCTGACATTGATTTGCCGGGTATCCTGTGAGCGCAGCGCCTCCTCCATGGCCCGGCGCAGTTCGTCGAAGCCGCGCTTCACCCGCGGCAGCAGCCGCGCCCCCTCGCCGGTCAGACGGATCGAAACGCCCAGGCGTTCGAATAGCGGATAGCCGAGCGTGGTTTCGAGTGCGCGAATCTGCTGGCTGATCGCCGCCGGGCTGACGTAAAGCGCTGTAGCGGCGGCGCTGAAACTCATGTGCGAGGCCACCGCTTCGAAGGCGCGCAAGGCGGTGAGCGGCAGGCGATTCAATATTAATCCTTAAGAAAAACTTAATACGCCTGCAAAACATATCGCTTGATGGCGCCCCTGTCCAGCAGGAAAATTCCTGTGTTGGCTCGATTGATACGGGCCCGGCAACAAAAACATTTTCTTGCCGGAAACGGCGCTGCGGGGAGCGGAAATGCTTAAGCTGATCATCGGCAACCGGCGTTTTTCGAGCTGGTCGATGCGGGCCTGGCTGCTACTGCGGCAGCTCGATATCGAGTTCGAGACGGAAGTGCTTGCCTACACCCGCGACGACTGGGCGGCAACGATCAAGGCCCTGCATCCCGCCGGCACCGTGCCGGTGCTGGTCGCTGAGGGCATCGTCGTGGGTGATTCCCTGGCCATCGCCGAAGCACTGGCGGAACTGTTTCCGCAGGCCGGGGTATGGCCCGCCGACCCAGTGCTGCGCGCTCGTGCGCGCTCGCTCTGCGCCGAGATGCATGCCTCGTTCACGGCGATTCGCCAGGAGTGCTCCTTCGATATTTTCCGCGGCGGCGCGCCGCGGCCGTTGAGCGCGCAGGGCCATGCACAGCTGGCGCGCGTCGACGCGATCCTGTCCGCCGCCGATGCGCGGGACGGATTTCTCTGCGGCCGCTTCTGCGCCGCCGATGCGTTCTACATACCCCTGGCCTTGCGTGTGCTGCAGTACGGCCTGGGCGCATCGCCGCGTGCGCATGCCTATATCGAACGCATCGCCGCCCTGCCTTCGGTGCGGCAATGGATCGCCGATGCGGCGCAGGAGCGGGATTGGCCGGCGCTGTCGCCCGGTGGCCGCCCGTATCACAGGGCCGTGGTCTGCGGCGATGACGCACTGCGGCTGGCCCGGCAGTGGGTCGGGCACTGGAACGCGCGCAGGCTGGATGCGGTGTTGTCGCTGTTCAGCGAGGATGCCGTTTTCGTCAGCCCCAAGGCGGAGGGCTTGATCGGCCAGGCCCGCGTCGAAGGCAAGGCGGCACTGCGCAGTTACTGGTCCAGGGCTCTGGAGAAGATCGCGCAACTCGAGTTCAAGCTCGACACGGCGGACTGGGATGCCGCTTCATCCACCATGGTGGTGATCTACGAGGCCAGGCTCGCCGGCAAGTGTTGCCGCGCGGCCGAGCGCTGGGTGCTCGATGCGGCTGGCAAGATCCGCCACGGCGAAGCCTATTACGGTGCCGGCGTCTGAGCTGATGCCGAACAAGCCGCTGTACCTATGCCCTTGACCAATCCACTTCCCCCGATGGAGTGCTTCATGCAACTGATCGGCATGCTCGATTCACCTTATGTTCGCCGCGTGGCGATTTCCCTGAAGCTGTTTGGCCTGCCCTTCGAGCATCGTCCGGTGTCGGTATTCCGGCAGTTCGAGGAATTCCGGAAAATCAATCCTCTGGTCAAGGCGCCGACCCTGGTTTGCGATGATGGCGCGGTGCTGACGGATTCGACCCTGATTCTCGATTATCTGGAGCAGCTTGCCGCAAGCGAAAAGGCATTGATGCCGCCTGGCGGAATGGCGCGGCGGCAGGCGCTGCAACTGCTCGGCATTGCCCTGACCGCGTGCGACAAGGCGGTGCAGATCGTCTACGAGCGGCAGTTGCGGCCGGCGGAGAAGCTGCATCAGCCCTGGCTGGATCGTATCCAGCTGCAACTGGTGTCGGCCTGCGACGCGCTCGAAGCCGCCGCCCTCAAGGCGCATCCCTGGCTGCTCGGCGAGCGGCTGAGCCAGGCTGACGTCAGCGTTGCAGTGGCCTGGCGTTTCATCCAGTACACCATCGCCGATCTGGTTCCGGCGCAGCGCTATCCGGTGCTGTCGGCCTGGTCGGCGCGGGCGGAGAGTCTGCCGCAGTTCGCGGCGACACCGCTCGATTGAGTCTGTGGCACGCGGCCGGATGCTTATGAAACGCTGTCGGCCTGGTAGGCCGAAGCACCCTGATAGCTGGCGCCGCCATAGCTGCCCAGCAGAGTGATCGGCCGCTCGCGCAGCTGGGCCAGCAATTCGCCGAAGGAAGTGCTGAGTCGCGCCAGTTGCAGGGGATCGTGGCTGAACAGGAACACGTTGCCGCGATACTCACCCTCAGTGGGTAACAGCAGCCGCTCCGGGGCGTAGCCGAAGCCGCCGAAAACCACGGCGCTGTTGAGCCAGGGCGGCCTGCCGTAAATCTGCAGCCTGCCGTCTTCCACCGTCTCCAGTGCGGGCTGTTCCAGCCGCTCGGCCACCGCGTCGCGTTCCGTCGCCATTTCAGCGATGGGGAAGAAGAACAGTCCGTTGCCGCCATCGTCGGTATCGACAAACAGGTTGGCGCCATCGTGCAGCCGATAGAATTCGAGCAATTCAGGACTGGCATCGCCGAGGCGGGCGCGGAAGCCGTCGAGCGCGGCCGCCGACGGCGGCGCGGTCAGCGAGTGCAGCACCGGCACCCTGTGGCGGATGCTGGCGCGTTCGCTTTCCGCATAACGCCGCCATTCGGCCATGACCGCTGCCGCCGAGGCTTTCTGTGACTGGCGGGCCCAGTTGAATGCCGTCAGCACCGCCGGGTCGCCATCCTCCAGATCGACCAGCATCTGCTCGTAAGGCGTGCGCTGCGGGATCGGATGGACAAAGCGCGGGTTGCGCTGCGAACAGAACGCCAGGAACGCGCCAATCGACTCCAAGCCGGCCATACAGGTTCGCCTTTGGCAGCGGGTGGCGTACATAGCGCCGTTTCGGGGACTGCCCGGCGCCATGCTAGGCCATCCGCATGCGGCAAACCGCGCACTGCGTCACGCTGGCAGCCTTGCCTCCATAATGCAGGGATGAAGCATCTGCTCGCCATCTACAGCAGCCAGACCGGACGCACAAGGGCCCTGCTGGAGGCCGTGCGCGGTGGCGTCGACGATTTTGCGGACGAGGTGGAATTGCGCGTGCTGCCTGCCTTGCAGGCGGGGCTGGACGACTTGTTATGGGCCGACGGTTTGCTGATCGGCACGCCGGAGAATTTCGGCTACATGTCGGGAGCGGTGAAGGATTTCCTCGACCGTGTTTATTACCCCTCCGAGGGTCGCAAACTGGGCATGGCCTACGCCGTGTTCGTCAGTGCCGGCAACGATGGCAGCGGTGCCGTCCGCGCCATCGAACGCATCGCCGGCGGCTGCGGCTGGAACCGGGTGGCGGAGCCGGTGGTGGTCAAGGGCGAGCCGGATCAGGCGGCGCTGGCGCGCTGCCGCGAGCTGGGTCAAACCCTGGCCGCGGGCCTGTCCTGCGGGGTTTTCTAGGCAGCTTTCCGGGGGAGGCCGGGGACTGTGAGGTTCAGGCGGAGCGGTGATGCGGTTCGACATGCTCCGATGACGGTGCGATTTCCGCTTCCACCATCAGATGATCGCCGAGCCGGGCCAGCACCAGGCACGGCCCTTCGGCATGGTGGCGCACCGCATCGCCGGCAGCGATGCTGCCGGCTTCGGACAGGATCAAGGGCTCCACCTCATCCACCCGCGTCACAAATACCGGTCCTGTCGTTTTTGCCATTGCATGCTCTGTTGCGTAAGCGGCCGGACGCCGCGTTGTCCGGTTTCAGACCACGGCTTGCCCGGATGGGTTCAGCGAGCCTCGCGCGGCACCCTGGCGGTACGCTGGATCTGGTTCATAAGCATATAATTTTATTAAAGTTTATTTATGCCGGTGAGGCATGACAGATGGTGCATCCGTCCGGTAGGATATGTTAGGGCTTAAATTTGCTGGAAAACAGGAAGATCCAAAGGATCAGCCGCATGGCAGGCTGACCGGATTCGGGGGCTCCAAGGGGAAAGCGGCACTCATGTCCACGCGTTATCCAGCGATCAGGGTGACGGATCACGAGTTGCTGCGCCAGCGCGATGAAGCGTTGTCCCTCAATGAGCGTCCATGGAATCTGATTTACGGCTGCCAGCCGGTATCCGAAGCCTGCAATTCCTGTTTCGCGCACGAGCGCCTGTCGCGTTTTCACGTCAATGCCGGGCGTCTGCTGCATGCCTCGGCGCGGCATCGGCCGGTGCTGGTCGAGGCCGCGCTGGCGGAGCCGGCGCGCTGGACCACGCCGCAGCAGGTGACGGTGGCGCCGCTGGCGGACCTGTTCCAGCCCGAAGTGCCGGCGGGCTTCGTCAGCCAGGTCATCCAGACCATTGCCGCTCACCCGCAGCATTTCTTTCATATCACCACGCGGTATCAGCAGCGCATGCGCGAGTTGCTGGGTCGCGGCGGGCTGCCCGACAACCTCAGCCTGGGTGTCGCGGCCGAGGATGGCGCCAGCTACGTCGAGCGTGTGCCGTATCTGTTCGATGTGCCGGCGGCGTGGCGTCACGTAGTGCTGGAGCCGCTGCTGGGAGCGGTGGATGTGGAACGCGTGGAACTTCCCACACGCGATATCCTGTGGCCCCTGGAAGGTATCGTGCAGCAGTATCTGGGCCTCGATGCCCACGGCCGTCCGCAGTGGATGCCCAAGGACGATCCGCTGCGCCGCTATGAACCGCTCGACTGGATCGTGCTGGGCGGCGAGCGCGGCGCCAGGCCTCGGCCGCCGCATCCGCAATGGGTGCGACAGGTGCGCGACGCCTGCGGCGAAGCCGAGGTGCCGTTTTTCTTCCGCGGCTGGGGCGACAGCGTCATTACCCGCAAACCGGATCTGGACGACACCCGGCTGATGATCGTTTCGATCGATGGCGCGCGGCGTGGCCGCGGTGCGGGCTCGGCCACCAATCACCTCAGTGTGACCGACAGCGACGTCTATTTCACCCGTCTGTTCCAGGGCGATGAGCCGATCCAGTTCTATCTCGACGGCCAGCGCTATCGCGCGGCGCCGGATGTCAGCCTGCGCCACGCCAAGCTGCGCCTGGTAGACCTGTCGCCGGTGGCGCGCCAGCTGCTGGAGCGCATCGAGGCAGGTACTGCGCCGAGCGGCCCAAGCACCCAGGAGTACATTGAAGCGCGCAGCGAACCGCGCAAGAAGGGTGTCGCCGCCGACAAGCGGCGGCCGCGACGCAGCCATACGCCTTCGTTCAAGGCGCAGATCGCGGTGGCCGCCTTGCAGGGCGAAGCCAGTGTGTCGGATCTGTCGCAGCGTTTCGACGTGCACCGCAATCAGATCACCCAATGGCGCGCGCAGCTATTGGAGCGCGCCTCGGAATTGTTCGACGGCCTGCCTGAAAAGCCGGGCCGCGGCCGCCGCTGAAGTCGCCTCCCCGGTTCGCGGAACACGTTAGGATTGGACTTCTCCGTCATTCGCCCTGACTCGTGTCCGAACTCCTGCTCACTCCCGCCGAAGCACGCGTGCTGGCCGCGCTGGTCGAGAAATCGATCCTTACGCCGCAGTACTACCCGATGACCGTCAACGCCCTGATGTTGGCCGCCAACCAGAAAACGGTGCGCAGTCCGGTGATGAGTCTGAGCGAAGGTGATGTTGGCGCCGCGCTGAACCGTCTGGAGCGCGATCGTCTGGCTGTGCGTGACAGCATGAGCGGCCGGGTGGTGAAGTGGCGTCATCAGATGCAGCATCAGCTGCTGCTGAAGTCTCCGGAACTGGCGGTGCTGGCGGCCCTGATGCTGCGCGGCGCGCAGACCGGCTCGGAGTTGCGCGCCAATGCGCAGGTTCTTGGCGGCCCGGCCGACGCCGAGGGTTTGCAGACGGTGCTGGCTTCCTTGCACGATCGAGCCCAGCCGTTGGTGACCGAATTGCCGCGCGGCGCCGGGCAGAAGGAGGCCCGCCAGGCGCATCTGCTATGCGGTACGCCGACACCGGGCGTTGCCCTGGTGGCTCCGGACCTGCGATCCCATGGCGTAGCAGCGGATGAAGCGCCGTCGCAGTTCGAGCAGCGTTTGCGCGCGCTCGAAGCCCGCGTCAGCGAGCTGGAGCAGCGGCTGGCGCAGCCTTGAGCGATAGCATCTTTGCCCCTCTTCCGGCTGCCTGCCGGACGACTTCCGCACCAGCAAAAAAGGCATCGGCCGTTTCCAGTCGATGCCTTCAACCCCAAATTCGATGGCCGTCATCGCGGGACGAGCGGCCTGCAAGTATCTTCCAACGACGGATGCCGCGTTGGCAGTGGTGAAAACCCACTATCCGCAAATGGCTCTGCTCGGCCGTATTGATGCGCCGGCGATCCGTCGCGCTGAAAATTTTGTGCGTATGCACAATCGGAACGCAGCCTCATCAGGGGGTATCGGGGAACTCTTGCGACTGTGTCGGACTCCGAAACAATATAGTACCCGCCAATAATTCCACGCCACCGGCCGCCAAAGCCATGACGCAGCAAGCGCCGTCCCAATGGATTCGGGCCAACCTGATGGGCCGGCAAGCTCTGCAGCAGGTGCCGCTGTCCTATCGGATCGCCGCCGCCGGCATCGCCCTGGTGGTGGTGCTGGCGTTCAATGCCCTGATCGCGCTGCAATCGTCGCAGACGGTGTTCGACGAACAGGAGCGTCTTCACTCCGGACTGACTGCGCAGCGTCGCCTCGACCTGATCGTTTCCTACGTCAAGGATGTCGAGAACGGCGTGCGCGGCTATTTCATCGCCGGCGATCCCAGCTTCCTCGAGCCTTACGAAAGAGGGCGCCGCGAATTGCCGATGCAGCTGGAGCAATTGCATCGCGAGTTGCAGGGCGATGCGGCGGTGGTGCAGCTGCTGGCGAACTTCGAGCGCAACGTCGCGAATTTCCTGGACCAGTCGCAGACCTATGTGCTGATGCGCGAGCAGATGCGCGACACGGCGAGCCTGGAAAACCTGGCGCCGCTGGCGGAGCGGCAGAAGGAGCGCATGGATGCGCTGCGCGACAGCGCGGCGGCCCTGGCCCTGAGCCAGGCGCAGTCCAACGAATCGCTCGATGTCACCTTTGCCCACGCCCGGCAGAGCGCCCGTATCTCGATACTGGTGCCCAGCTTCATCTCGGTGTTGCTGGCTGCATTCCTGTGCTATCTGGTGATCCGCGATCTGCGCCAGCGTCAGGTTCTGGAAGGGCAGCGCGAAGAGCTGCTGCAACAGGAGCGCCAGGCCCGTGCCGAAGCCGAGGCGGCGAGCCAGGCCAAGGATGAATTCGTTTCCACCGTATCGCACGAGTTGCGCACGCCGTTGCAGGGCATTCTGGGCTGGACCCAGTTCCTGACCCGCCTGATCCGCGGCAAGGATACGACGCCCACGGCGCAGATCGGCACCCAGCTCCAAACCATCGAGCGCAACGCGCGCTCGCTGGCGCGCATGATCGACGATCTGCTCGATGTGTCGCGTTCCATTACCGGAAAGCTGTCGCTGAGCACGCGCCGCGTCGATCTCGCCGATATCGTGCAGGCATCCGTCGACGTGTTGCGCCCGGCGGCCGTGGCAAAGAATGTGCAGCTCGGGCTGGAGCTGCAGGATGCGCCGCTGTGGATGGTGGGTGACGCCGATCGTCTGCGTCAGGTGACGATCAATATCATCAGCAATGCGGTCAAGTTCACCCCGGCCGGGGGCAGAGTGCGGGTGCGTGCGTTGCGCGCCGACGACCGGCTGGAAGTGAGGGTGCTGGACAGCGGCATCGGCATTGCCCCGGAATTGCTGCCGCGCATCTTCGAGCGCTACGTCCAAGGCAGCGTGTCCAGCGCGCGCCAGTACGGCGGCCTCGGTCTGGGCCTGGCCATCGTCAAGCATCTGGTGGAACTGCATGGCGGTCAGGTATCGGTGCGCAGCGCCGGCGCCGGCCTTGGCGCGGAATTCGCCGTAAGCTTCCCGATCCATGCGGTGGAACTGCCGGGGACGGAGGCGATCCAGCAGGCGGCGAGCGCCCTGCCGGAACCCGCCGTGTCTACCGGCGGCGGTGCAGGCGCGCAGCGGCTGCAAGGCTTACGCTTGCTGGTGGTCGACGACGAGGCCGATGTGCGCTCGGTGCTGGAGTCCCTGCTCACGGCTGAAGGCGCGCGCGTGGTGACGGCGGCTTCGGCCGCCGAGGCGATGGAGCGGCTGCGCTTCCAGCGCATGGACATCGTGATTTCCGATATCGGCATGCCCGACACCGATGGTTATGCCCTGGCGCGCCGCATCCGCGCGCTGCGCGAACGCGAGAGCGCCACTCCGCCGGCGGTGCCGCTGATCGCCTTCACTGCGTTCTCGCGCAAGGAAGACGAGCTGCGGGCTCTCGACAGCGGCTTCGACACACATGTCGGCAAGCCGGTCGATCTGGAGAAGCTCATCGCCGTGCTCGGCAATAGTGCGGCGCCGTCCTCGCATCTGCCGATCGAAGTAGCCACGCGCGAGCCGCGCCAATAATCCGCAAGCGAAACGGCGGCATCAGGCCCGGCGATCAGATCCAGCGCCCGCGCTGCGCGGGATCGTAGTGGAAGCGCTCCTGTACGATGTGCTCGCCGCGCCAGCGCTGGCTGGCCAGCTCTTCGAAACGCATCCTGCGCCCGCGCGTGTCGGTGAATTCGAACTCCCAGTGGATCACCGCGCGGTCGCCATCGACCAGGAAGGCCGCGGTGGGCAGGGTGCGGACACGGAAGGCGGCAAGCGTTGCGCGTTCCCTTGCGATCAGCGCGTCCAGGCCATGGGTCGGCTCATCGCCGTTCTCGCGGGCACTGGCATCCTCCGCGTAGAACTCCCGCAGCGCTTCCACAAACTCACCGCGTTCGACCATCTGGATCAATTGCTCGACACGTTGCCGGGTGGGCATGGCTGCTGTCTCCGATAGAGGGCAGCAGCATGCGCCTGGCAGGGCAGGCAGTCGCACATGTTTGGCCGTGTCCCGGCATATTCAGCCGGTGGCCGATGCCGCCTCAGCGGCCGGCGCGCATCAGCGCCGAGGGGGTGACACCGAGCACGCGCCGCATGCAGCGCGCCATGTGGCTTTGATGGGCGAAACCGGTTTCCAGGGCAATCTGGCTGGCGCTGAGCCGGCCCTGCTGCAACAACTCGCGCGCCCGTTCGACGCGGCGCCGCAGCAGATATTGGTGCGGCGGCATGCCGGTGGAGCGGCGGAACAGCAGCTTGAAATGGGACAGGCCGAAGCCGGAGACAGCCGCCAGTTCGGCCAGCCCCGGATTCTGCTCAAGATTGGCCTCGAGAAAATCGAGTACCCGTTTCAGCCTGCGCGCCGGCAGGCCGCGATCGCCGATCGGTCCGCTTGCTGAAGGCAGCGCGTAGGCGCGCAGCAGGTGCGCGGCCAGGGCCGTTCCCAGGCTCTCGGCGTAAAGACGGCCACCGGCATAGCCGGCTTCGCGCTCGGCCTTGAGTGCCCAGGCAAGGTGCTCGATGCGCGGGTCGCGTAGCTGCAGCCGTGGCGTCAAGGCCATGCGATCCGGATTCAGTTCCAGATCGCGCGCGGCGGAGAGCAGCAGGGCGGGCGCCAGACGCAGCAGCACAATGGTGGCGCTTTGCTCGTCCTGCCAGACGCCGCTGGCGCCGGCGGGAACGATGTCGATGTCGCCCGGTACTTGCATGCGGCGCTGGCTCAGCCCTTCGCAACGGCACCAGGCTTGCACCGGCGTGCCGGCATGCATGCTGATCACATGGCTGGTGGAAGGCGGAGCTTGCGTGGTCCCGGCCGGCATCAGGTACAGATCCACACTCAGATCGGCAGGGGCATTCAACGTCGTGGCAGAGGTGAGCCGGCGCGGTACGCTGTCCGATGCAGTTGTTCCGTCCATCATGTCATTCCGCCTTCGGCGTCAAAGCCCCTGCCCGGTGTCAGCCCACAGTGTAGCCCCGCCCAAGCGGCGGGGCTGTGCCGGCTGTCGCCTTCATTCTGCGGCAAGCGACAGCCGCGTCAGCGCCTGTCCGGGGTCGGCCTCAAGGCGAATATCGGCGGCTTCCAGCAGCAGGCCCAAGCCTGCCATCAGGCCGGCGCCGTCGGTATCGGCCACCTCGCGTCCCAGTGCCTGCCCGTCGATCGGAGCCTGCAGTTCCAGGGTCAGGGCGCGGCCGTCGATGGCGGCCTGCAACACGACCTCGCTGCTGCCGTCGGCAGAGCGATACTGCTTCGCGCCGGCGCACGCCATCAGTAGCAGGGCCATCAGCGCCAGCCGCGTCTGCGCGGCCCCGCCGCGCAATCGGGCGGCGCCGATCAGATGCAGGTCCACGCTGCGCAAACGCACATCCTGCAGGGCCAGATGGCTGCGCAACAACCGCACGCTGTCGTCGACCACGGCGGCGAGGTCGGCACAGGCTGCTTCGGCCAGTGCCGCATCGCCGAGCCACAAGGCCACGGCCGCATCCTGGCGTCTGCGCAAATCGCCGACGCGCTGCTTGATGACCTCGACACTGGGCAGGGCGCGCTCAGCCGATCCGTCTCCCGCCAGCAGGCGCGCGATCAAATCGGCATGCAGGGACAGGGCATTGAGCGGATTGCGCAGCTCATGCAGCACGCTCTCGGTCAGCCGCTGCGCCAGCATGTCGCGCAGGCTGGAAAACAGGCGCGAGCGGCTGTCCGCCACCGACTGCGCCAGCCACAACTGTGTGTCTGCGGCTACCCCGGCATGACGCAGGCGCCAGGCTTCGTCGGAGGAATCGTAGGCCACCAGCATTTCGCCGCGGCTGGCCGGCGCGGTCAGTCGGGCGAGCAGGGCCGGCGAAGCCGCGGCGGGTTCATGCAGGTCGGCGCGGATCAGCTGCTCGCGCCGCGCCAGCAACAGGCGGGCATTCAATAGCGGCGCTTCGTGCCAATGCGGGGGTGGGGCGGCTGCGTCGGCGGAGGGCAGATCCAGCATGGATTTTCCTGGCGGCGCGGCGGGCCCCTTAGCTGCCGAGCGCAGCAAGAATCTGGGCGTGATCGGTCGGTTTGACGAAGCGATGATGAACCGGAAACGGCGGCTTGGCGTTGGCGATGACATGGTCGGGATTGCCGCTGCCGCTCAGCGCGATCAGCTTGGCCAGTGTCAGCCCCGCGGCTTGGCGGCGCGCCTGGTAATCCATGGCCAAGCTCAGACCGTTGCTGTCGTTGGCCAGGTGCAGATCAAAGATCACGGCCTCGCTGCGCAGATTACGGGTGACCAGCCTGAAGCTGCTGGAGTCGTAAGCCTGCTCCACCTGGTGTGCATCCAGGCTGAGCAGGGCCGCCATCGCTTCGCGCGTATCGGCATCGTCTTCCAGCAATACGATGTTCATGGCTGCTTTGTCGTTCCTGGGGCCCGACCACCCGTTGCTTCGCCGTTGTCGAACCGTTTCAATTTGTTGTACAGGGTTTTCAGGCTGATTCCAAGCTGTGCGGCGGCGCGGGTCTTGTTGCCGCCGCAGGCCGCCAGGGTTTGCAGGATCAGGTCCTGCTCGGCATCGCGCAGCAGCGTGCCGGGCGGCTTCGGCGCTTCCGCGGACGTCGCCGGCTCCGGCGCAGCTGCGCTTGCAGCCGCACTTTCGGGGAGCAGCAGATGTTCCGGCTCGATCACCGCGCTACTAAGCAGACAGGCACGCTCCACCACGTTGCGCAGTTCGCGCACGTTGCCGGGCCAGTCGTGCCGCAGCAGGCGGGTCAGCGCCGCGGCCGAGAAGCTGCGGGTTCCGCTTGGCCCCGAGGCGGAGCGTTCGCCGAAATGCGAGAGGAAGTATGAGGCCAGCAGCTCGATGTCGTCGGCGCGCTCGCGCAAGGGCGGCAGCGCGATGGGAAATACCTGCAAACGATAATAGAGATCGAGCCGGAAACGCCCCTCTTCGACGTAGCGTATCGGCTCGCGATTGGTGGCGGCGACGATGCGCACGTTGACCGGCAATTCACGGTCGCCGCCGACGCGTGTTACGGCGCCGGTTTCGAGTACCCGCAGCAGGGAAGTCTGCAGGTCCAGCGGCATCTCGGTGATCTCGTCGAGAAACAAGGTGCCGCCTTCGGCGCGCTCGAAGATTCCCTTGTGCATGCGCAGGGCGCCGGTGAAGCTGCCTTTCTCGTGGCCGAACAACTCGCTGGCAATGAGCGAGGGCGAAACCGCGCCGCAGTTGAAAGCGACAAACGGGCCGCCGCGGCGATTGGAGAGCTGATGCAGGCAGTTGGCGGCGACTTCCTTGCCGGTGCCGCTTTCGCCCTGGATCAATACCGTGATGTCACTGCCGGCTGCGCGTGTGATCAGCTGCTGCACCTGCCGCATGCCGGCGGAGTTGCCGGGCAGCAGGTTCGACGCATCGTTTTCAGCGGCCACAGCGCCAAATCCGGCTTCGGCGTCTTGCCCGTTTCCAGGTCCGCGTGGCGCGGCCTGGTCCGGCGCGCCTGCGGAGGCTCCGCGCGCATGGCCGACGCGAGCCAGCAGATTGCACAACTCGGCCAGTTCCACCGGCTTCATCAGATAGTCGAACACCTGATGCCGCAGCGCCTCGACTGCAGTGCGCACACTGCCGTGGCCGGTGATCACCACGAATTCCCGCGCCTGCCGGCGCGGCGTATCGCGGATCAGTGAAAAGCCGCTGCCGTCCGGCAGGTCAAGATCGACCAGCACCAGATCGTAGCGCGCCTGTTCCAGGGCGCGGGCGGCGCTGGCCAGATCGTGCGCGCAGTCCACGGCGTAGCCTTCGCCCGCGAGATAGTCGACCAGGCCGCTGGTGAGTTCGGCGTCGTCGTCCACCCACAGAACCCGCAGTGCCTCGAGTTGTGGCTCCCTCATCATCCGCGCGTCCCTGCTCTGGTGCTCGTTGGTGGCCCCTGCAAATCCGTATCAGGCCGTCCCAGGGAGGCCTTACACGATCCCAGCGCTTGATTGCCGGTAAATTTTACACAGTCGTGGTCCACGCGCACCTTTCGGGCCTCGGCTCCCGACCTGAGAAATTAAATAACTATTTGAAATATAAGAAATAAACAAGAATAGCTCAGCGGTCGCTGAAGCTGGCACGAGGCTCGCAATGATAGTCACAGGACTTCGCGACAGCCCAATTACCGGGAAGGGCGAAGAGGAAGTACCGGATAAACCAAAAGACCAAGGAACAGGGCCATGCGCATCCACGTTCTCCCGCTCTTGCTCGGATTCGTTTTGCTCGGCGCACTCAGCCATGAGGGCGTGGACAGGATCAAGGGCCTGGGCGCAAGTGCTGCGGCGCCGGCACCGGTGCAACAGGCCGACGCACTGCGGCAACTGCGCGCCCTGTCCGACGGCGCAGGTGCCGCCGATATGGGCATGGATGCCGCGCATGCCGGCGGCATCGCTCCACTGCCTGCCTTCGTTCCCGAACAGGATGATGAAAGTTGTGCCAGCGGTGCTGTAGTGCGTGGCGGTTCGCAGATTTGTGTCTGGGCCATCTAGCCCGAAAGGAGTTGCAGCAATGTTTTATTGGTCCGCCATCTTTCTCCTGATCGCCGGTGTTTCCGTCTTTGTGGGCGTAAGCGGATTCGCTGGGATTTCCGGGCAGGAGGTCTGGGGATTGTTTCTGGCCAGCATTGTGTTGGCAATGCTGGCCGCGTTGCTGGGCCGCAAGCAGGATTCGGCGCCGCGGCACAGTCGTGTCAGCCGCGACGCCTGAAGTTGTACCTGGATTTCGTTCGCCATGGATCATGGATTTGGAGTGTCGATATGACCGTCGAAAAGTTTTCCCGCAGGAATCAGATCATTGCCGAGCGCCTGTCGCAATTGAGGCTGCACGGTGACCAGATGCATTGGGATGGAATCGTGCACCCGGTGAACCCGCAGTTCCGTGACGTGCTGCAGGCGCAGGAGCGCCTGCTCAACGCGCTGGAACGGCTGCTCGACAATTTGCCGGCGCTTGCCGCCGCCAGAGCCGCCTGAGCGGCAACCCGCCCGACAGGGAAGACAAAGGAGATAGCCATGCTGCATTACGCCGTTGTATTTCTCATCATCGCCCTGATTGCGGGTGCCCTGGGGTTTTTCGGCATCGCCGGCACTGCCGCGGGCATCGCCAAAATCCTGTTTCTGATCTTCCTGGTGTTGTTCGTGGTGTCGCTGATCGCGGGCCGCCGGCCTACGGTCTGACCCGATCATCCGGCACTGATTGCCGCACCAGGCAACCCCAGGCAAATCCTTCGACGCATTTGCAAGGAGCGCAAAAATGAACCCCAAAATGAACCACAGAAAGCTTTTCCGAACCAGCTTGATCGCCGCCAGCCTCAGCGCCTGCCTGGTCGGCGCGGTGGCGATCAGCGCCGCTGCCTACGCCGACGATGCGCAGCCGCACAGCGACGGCATCGGCGCTGCCATCACCGATACCGCGGTCACCGCCAAGGTGAAAGCCAGGCTGCTCGACGACTCGCGCCTGAAGAACGCGAAGATCAGCGTCACCACCACCAATGGCGCGGTGACCCTGAGCGGCTCGGCGCCCACGTCCGATGCCGCCTCGGCGGCCAAGGAGCTGGCATCGGCAGTGGATGGCGTGAAGTCGGTCGACGACCAGATCAGCACGCCGTCGCTGGCCGACACGGTCGCCGCCAAGTCCGACAAGGCCGCCAAAAAGACCGGCAAATACGCTTCGGATAGCTGGATCACCACCAAGGTCAAATCCGACCTGCTGGCCGACAGCGTTACCAAGGGTCTCGATATCAGCGTCAAGACCAGCAATGGCGTGGTGGCCCTGACCGGCACGGTAGCCAACCAGGATGCGATCGATCACGCCGAGGACCTCGTCAAAAAGGTCAAGGGCGTGAAGAGCGTCGATAGTTCCGGCCTGAAGACCGAGGGCGGCTGAGGATTCGCTCATGCCGGGTCAAGGAAGATCCGGTGGGGGCTTCGTGGTTCCGTACCACGAAGCCCCGCCAAGGATGGCGCCGATTCGTTGTAAACGGGTCTGATCGGGATACCTCGATCGGGACCAGTAGCGGTACTTGGGTGGTGATGTGCCCGTCGGGACAGGAGGTTCCGGCGGAAGCCCGGCCAGGGACGCGGCAAAGCGCAAGGCCAGCTGGGTCTGCCGCATTGCCGTGTAATCGTGCCAAGGAAGGCGCGCCCTGGCTTGCCGGCGTTGAAAGTTTACTGTGGGCCCATTGATGCAAGGCTGCATCAGCGGGCCTTTTTTTGCTGTCCGTAGCGTGACGCGATTGCGCCGCGCCCTGGCTTACCCGGGGCCTGCCCGAAGCTTGGTAGACTGCCTCTCGCAGCCGATGCTGGTGCTGCCATGTCGTTCAATCAGGTCAGGAACACCCACCGGTCCATGTCGACAGCGAATCTGATCATCTGCGAGTTCTGCGACTCCGTGTACCGGCGCGCGCCGCTGCAGGGCAGGACCGTGGCCTGCTGCGGCCGCTGCGGCTCCAGGCTGTACCGCAATTCCCGCTCCAATCTCGACGCCATGCTGGCGCTGACTCTGGCGGCGCTGCTGGTGTTCGTCATCGCCAATGCCTACCCGCTGATGCTGCTGGGCATCGGCGGCAAGAGCAGCGAGGCGACGCTGTGGCAGATGATCGTCGATACCTACGATTCCAATGTCTCGCCGATCGCCGTGGTCGCCGCCATCACGGTGTTCTTCTTCCCCCTGCTGCAGATCTGCCTTTACGTCTATGTACTGGTGCCGCTGCGTCGCGGCCGTGTGCCGGTCGCGTTCATTGGCGTGATGCATGCGCTGCGGCAGATGCAGCCCTGGACCATGGTGGAAGTATTCATGCTGGGCATGCTGGTGGCCGTGGTGAAGCTGGCCGGTACCGCCACCGCCTCGCCGGAAACCGGCATGTGGGCGTTCGCGGTTCTGACCCTGCTGCTGACCCTGCTGAACGCGCGCAGCCTCGAAGATTTGTGGGAGTGCGCGGAACAGATCGAGCGCGCGGCCGGCGGCGACGCCACGCGGCTGCAGCCGCTGCCGGTGGAAACGGATGAGGAACTGCACGCCGAGGCAAGCGATGCCGGGCGGCGCAGCGGCCCGCAACAACCGCCGCGGCTGGCCCTGGTGCGCGCCGCCGATCTGGACCTGCTGGCCTGCCATGGCTGTGGCCTGGTGCTGCGCGCGGGGCACAGGCCCGACGCATGTTTCTGTCCGCGCTGCGATCAGTCGTTGCACCGGCGCAAACCCGACAGCCATGCGCGCAGCTGGGCTTTCCTGATCGCCGCGGCGATCCTCTACATCCCCGCCAACGTCCTTACGATCATGCGCACCTCGACCTTGTTCGGCGCCGACGACAACACCATCCTGTCCGGCGTGGTGGAGCTGTGGAACAACGGCGCAGCGGATCTGGCGGTGATCGTGTTCACCGCCAGCATCGCCGTGCCGCTGATCAAGATGGCCTGTCTGTCGCTGTTGCTGATCAGCAGCAGGCAGCGCTCGATACGGTGGCAGCGCGAGCGCACGCGGATTTACCGCATGGTCGAGTTCATCGGCCGCTGGTCGATGCTCGACGTGTTCGTGGTGGCGCTGCTGCTGTCGCTGGTGCGCTTCGGCATCCTCGCCGAAGTGCAGGCGGGGCCCGGCATCGTCGCCTTCTGCGCCGTGGTGGTGCTGACCATGCTGGCTTCGATGAGCTTCGACCCGCGGGTGATCTGGGACGTGCGATCATCGGCGCTCCCTCGACAGTCCGCTGCGGGCGGAACCGGCGCCTGAAAGCGCCGTCCAAACCAAAACACGGCTATGCCATGACCGAACGCGATCTAGACGACCTGCCCGAACCGGAAGTGCGGCGCCAGCACCGCTGGAGCTTTTCGCTGATCTGGCTGGTGCCGATCGTGGCGGCCATCGCCGGACTGGTCCTGGTGGTGCGCACCTATCTGGAAGCAGGGCCGACCATCCACATCACTTTCGAGACCGCGGAGGGACTGGAGGCCGGCAAGACCGAAGTGCGCTACAAGAACGTGGTGGTGGGCAAGGTCAAGCACATCACCCTGAGCCGCGATCACGCCCATGTCGTGGTAATCGTCGATCTCAGCAAGGATGCCTCTAACCTGGCGGTGGAAGACTCGCGCTTCTGGGTGGAGCGGCCGCGCATCGGCATCAACGGCATTTCCGGCATCGATACCCTGGTTTCCGGTGCTTATATCGGCGTCGATATCGGTGAGTCGAGCGAGGACAAGAAGGACTACATCGGCCTGGAACGGCCGCCGGCGGTGACGCACGACATGAAAGGCAAGCTGTTCATGCTGCACACCGAGGATGCCGGCTCCCTGGCCATCGGCTCGCCCCTGTATTACCACCGGGTTGCGGTGGGCAAGGTGGTGGAATCCGACCTCGATGCGGACGGCAAGCATGTGACGGTGCAAGTGTTTGTCGATGCGCCGCACGACCAGCTGGTCACCGAGAACACGCGTTTCTGGAACGCCAGCGGCGTCGATCTTTCGCTCAACGCCACCGGGCTCAAGGTGAATACGCAATCCCTGGCCACGGTGATCGCCGGCGGCGTCGCCTTCCAGCCGTTCAACGACCAGGATCTGGGCGGCCCGGCGGTCGACAAGGCGGACTTTCACCTGTTCGCCGACCAGGGCGCGGCGCTGGCGCCGCCGGACGGTCCGGCGATCGAGGTGATGATGCACTTCGAACAGTCGGTGCGCGGGCTCTCCACCGGCGCGCCGGTGGATTTCCACGGCATCAACTTCGGCACGGTGAAGGCGATCGAGCTGCAATTCGACCAGGACAAGAAGGACTTCTACACCGACGTCACCGCCGATGTCTATCCGGACCGGCTGGGTGCGGCGATCAAGTCCATGCGCGCCCTGGAAAAGAGTACCCAGACCAGTCCCAACCAGATGTGGGCGCGAATGGTCGAGCGCGGCCTGCGGGCGCAACTCCGCTCCGGCAACATCCTCACCGGGCAACTGTTCATCGCCTTCGACTTCGTCAAGAATCCTAAGCCGGTGCCGTTCGACCAGGCGGCCAAGCCGCTGGTCATCCCCACCGCGCCGGGCGGCATGGAGCAGTTGCAGGAGCAGTTGCAGAGCATCGTGCGCAAGCTCGACGAAATACCCTTTGGTGAGATCGGCCAGAACCTCAACGCCACTTTGAAGAGCGCCAGCAGCCTGCTGAACCAGCTCGACAAGGAGCTTGCGCCCGAAGCGAAGGCGACCCTGCGCGACGCCCAGCATGCGATGCAGTCGCTGGACCAGAGCCTGGCTTCGCCGGACTCGCCGCTGCAGCAGGATGCCCGGGGCACGCTGGAGGAAGTGAAGCGCGCCGCCGCGTCGTTCCGTTCCCTGGCGGACTATCTTGAGCAGCATCCGGAGTCGCTGATCCGCGGCAAGTCCAACGACCAGGAACCCGCCGGCGATTCGGGTAAGAAATGATATGACCATGACCAATAAAATCGCCGCCGCGCTGTCCCTCCCGCTGCTGGCCCCGTTACTGGCATTAACTGCCTGCAGCGCCACGCCGACGCAGTTCTACACCTTGCTGCCGCCGCCGTCTGCAGCGCAGGCGGCGACGCCCTCGTTCCAGATCGAGGTGCAGTCGGTGGATCTGCCGCCGCAGGTTTCCACACCGCAGCTGGTGGTTCGTACCGGCAGCGGCGAAATGGTGCCGGTGGATACGCGGCGTTGGATCGCGCCGCTGGGCGACGAGATCCGCGGTGCCTTGTCGGCTGATCTGAGCGGGCGGCTCGGCGTCCACGACGTCTACGGCCTGCCCAATAGCGTGGCGGCTGCCGGGCAGGGCCTGCCGACCTGGCGCATTACCGTCAAGGTGCAGCGCTTCGAGTCGGCGCTCGGCGCCTATGCCCGCATCGATGCGCTGTGGACCGTGCGGCGCGCCGGCGACAACGCCATTGCCGTGACCTGCAGCAGCAGCGTGTCCGAGGCCGTGCAGCCTGGGTACCCAGCCCTGATCGAGGGGCATCAACGCGCCGTGGCCGATCTTGCCTCGCAGATCGCGGCGGGATTGGGTGCGGCGCAACAGGGCGGTGGCGGGGCGAGTTGTCCCGTCGGCTAGAATCTCTCCGCGGGGTGCTGAGACTTCACCCGCCTAGATTTTTTTCCCGGTGCAATGCGTCCCGACCAGGATGCCGTTCTTCCAGGATGCGCTGATGGCGCCGAGTCCGCCCCAGTCCTGGCTGCTGTCGCCATCGACCAGGCGCAGATCGGCATGGGCGCCGGTGACGATGGCGCCATGTCCGCTCTGCACTTTTTCGGCCAGCGAAGCCCCTGCTTTATTGCCGGCCGCGTTGCCGGTTCCCGCCTCGGCCTGTTCCGGCAGCAGACTCTTGCCGGTGCCGTCGATGATGGTGCCGCCGCGGGCCAAGCCGACATCGGGCCCTACCGCCAGCACCAGCCCGCGCTGCACGCGTACCTGGGTGCCTGGCGGCAGCCAGCGCTCGCCATCGAATACATGGGCGCCGACGATGGTGAACGCTGGTGACTTGTCGACACCTTCCGGCATCTGGGCCTTGCTGGCGGGCACTACGCCCAGGGCGCCGCAAAGGGCGAGGATCGACAGGGCTGAAAAGTGCTGCGTCATGGCGATGCCTTGGTCTGGCCGGTGCGTCCATCGTGGACGCAGTCCACGTTAGGGATCCCGAATTCCGTTGGCGAAGGGTATGGGACGAACCGGCGGGGCGGCGTGACGAGCCGGTTGCACTGCGGGGCGAGTGGGCGGATGCGCAAAACTGGCGGTGATGGAACCTGCCGCTTGAGCCAAAAGCTGCTGCTACTACGTTCTGGCGCGGAGGCCGGGTTAGGATAGAGGCGATCCATCAAACCACGTGCAGGGACCATGAACCGAATCGCCCGCGCTACTTTGCTTGCCACGATGGTGAGCCTGTCGGGCTGCTACGCCACCATGGCCCGCGTCAGCCCACAGATTCAGGGGCATTTGCTCGACCATGGCAGGCCGGTATCCCGTGCCCAGGTCTTTATCGCGCGGGATCAGGAGGCTGGTCGTTGCGGCGACACGCCGCAGGATGCCGGGGTATCCAGCAAGGGCATCTTCACGCTGGCGGAGACGCGGCAGCCGGAATGGGTCTATCCGGACCCGCGTTATGGCAACTGGACCCTGTGCATCGCGTACCAGGGTCACACCTATGTCGGCTACAGCATGAGCCAGCTCGACTTTCCCCCGGAGTATCTCAGTCTCCGTTGCGACCTGTCGCAGCGGCAACAGCAGCAGGCCGAGCACGTCGCTACTGTCTATGGGTTCTGCCAAAGGACGTAGCGGCTTCTGCAAGCGCCGCGTTCTTGCCCGAATTGCACATGAAGGGCCGCCCATGGCGGCCCTTCATTTTTTACCCTGACAGCGCGTTTAGCGTTCCCAGTGACCCGGCTCGTAGTGATAGCGCGGGCCGCGATGATCCCAGCGGTCGGCTACCCAGCGATAGCCGGGGCGCGGCTCGATGTAGTGGCCCGGGACCCACACATGGCGGCCGCCATCCCAGTTCCAGTAGCCTGCCGCCCAGACGTAGCCGGGTTGCGGCGGCGGTGGCGGCGCCTCCACCTGCGGGGCGGGCGGGGCGATGTTGAGGTCGATGGCCAGCCTGTCAGCCTGGCTCAGCGCTGGCAGGGCAACGCCGCCGGCCAGCAATAGTGAAGCGACGATGAGTTTGGTGTGTTTCATGGGGAAATTCCTTTTCCGGTTTATGGTTGGCGCCGGGGGCGCTGTGTCAATCCACTTGAGGTCCGTATCAACGGCAAGCCGTGTTAGCGGCAGTGGTAGTAGCCACAATGATAGGGATGGCCAACCGGCACCACGATGCAGCCGGAAGCCAGGATGGCGGTACTCAGAATCAACATTCGTATCAAATTGCGCATGACGTTTCTCCTTGTCGGTGATACGCCATTCACACTACGCGATGCGCCTGAACGCCCTCTGAACCCGGCATTTACTGGATGTTAATAAATGTAAAGTACCGTAAATGCTCTCTACGGCCGTGAAATGTATGGATTGTCGCGAATGTAGAAGCGCAACAATCGCTTGGCCCAGTGACCAGCGTAGTCCACGCCGATGCGGGGCCGCCGCACGATAACGATCCGCTCCACCGACTCCGCCTCGGCGACATGAAACCCGGGGCTGAGCAGATCTTGGCCGTTCAGCCGCCGGTCGATGCCCATGGCCTTGCACATCAAACCGGGGCCGCGGGTGTGCGGATCGAGGTTGCGTACCGGTTGCAGCGCCCGCAGCAGTACCGCCGAGGCCTGCCCTTCCGCCTGGGTCACCACGTTCATGCAGTGGTGCATGCCATAGATCAGATAAACATAGGCATGACCCGCTGGCCCGAACATCACTTCGGTGCGTGCCGTGCGCCCCCGCGCCGAGTGTGCCGCAAGGTCATGCGGGCCCAGATAGGCCTCCGTCTCGACGATGCGGCCAACCCGCTCCACGCCATCGACGCGCAGCACCAGATGCTTTCCCAGCAACTCGCGCGCAACCTCGATGGGGTCGCGGTCGTAGAAAGTGCGCGGCAACATGCGCTGGCTGTTTTCCCCGGATTGAACCGCACCAGTTTAGTGGCCCGGCGGTGAGATGGTGATGGTTCCGGGGACTCAACGCTTCAGGCGCCACTGGATATCCGCCAGCTTTTCATGCAGATCGCGCAGATTCTGGATTTTTTGCGCTACCGCGATCTTGTCCGGGATCGAATTCCAGTCGAATGCCTTGGAGTGCATCAGCTGCAGCGGCATATGCCCAAGCGGAGGCGGTGCGTTGGCAAAGGTGGTGCTTTCCGGGGAGCCAGCCAGGGCATTGCCCAGCGCGCCGAGAATCCTCCCCGCATGCTGAAGGGCGGTGCGCAATTCGTGGATCTGAGCTTCGGTTTCTTCTTGTTCGAGCAGTAACTGAGCCCGTTCCTGTCTATCCATGCGAATCCCCTGTGCAAGCGCCGCAATATGGGGGTGCCGTCATGATTCGTCAGAGAACCAGTTCACATTTTGACGCAGCAACGGGCTTGCCTGGGCGATCCCGCCGCATACTGTCTCGCCGAGTCTACTCCGCTGGCTCGGTGCTTGCTGCGTCCCCGCATGGGGGAACTCGCCGCGGTGTCTGCCATTGCGGCCGGGCGTTTATAGTAGGGGCTGGCCCTTCGGCAGCAGAGATTCGCATGACACTGGCAATCACCGCATTGACCCGCAAAACGGCGATCCTCCAGCTGATCCGGCAATGCCATGCGGAGCGGCCAGGTACGCCGGTGCTGCTGACGGTACTGATGGTGGCATGGACCCAGATGGGGCTGCGTGGAGATGATCTTTCCACCGGCCTCAACGAAATGCTGGAGGACGGCAGCCTGGTCCTCGATCCGGACCACAAGAACCCCTCGGTTGCCCTGAGCGAGAGCGGCAAGGCCTGGATGGACGGTGTCGGCGCCGATCCGCATCTGCGCATGGAGCAGGAGCGGATACTGCGTTCGGTCAGGCAGCGGGTCGAGGCCCGCCCGGAGCAAGCCATGGCCCCGGGACAGGTGCCGCGCTGGCATATTGTCGATCGGCGCGTGCGGTTCGACTGAAATGGTTGAAGCTCATTCGATTGGCGCGGGCAAGATGGTAACGCCGCGCATGGCGTAACCGGGTTTAACCGGCTGTTTTGCGTCGCCGGCTGTTATTGCTGTGCGGCCACCACGGCAAGCGCATATTTGGGCGCGTTGCCACTCTCGCTGTCGTCGAGTTCCAGCACCAGCGTGTTCTTGGTCAGAACGCCTCCCAGGGGAGAATGGCCGTTGATCGGCAGGAAGCTGGCCAGTCCGGTCAGGTTCGGGATGCTGATGCCGTTACAGCCGCCGGAAGCATCGAGATGGTAGATGTTGAGCGTGGCATCGGCATTTGCCGTCCCCGAGAAACTGCAGCCGCCGGCAGTCGACACCGTGAAACTTGTCGCACTGTTGAAGTTGACGGTGTAGGTGTCGCCGGCATTGGTTGAGATTGCCGTGGTGGCAACGGCGGTTGTGCCGGCAGTGCCGTTCGTGGCGGAATAGGTTGCGGTTGCGATGGCAGTTTGGGCCAGAGCAGGCGTGTCGAGGATGATGCTCGCCGCGTTGCTGTAGCCATCGGGAAACGCATAATTCAGGGCGGCCTGCGTAGCGGTCGAGGTCGAAGACAAGGTGCCGGTCAAGCCCCCGTCCGGGCTCGTGGCAATGGTGGTGCCGTCGCCCAGGTCGCTGCCGTTGGCGGCATAGGCGTTGAAGAAGCCCGAGACTGCGGAACTGCCGGTACTGGAGGCAGTGCCCATGCTGAAGATGGCCTGGCGACCGGCGGTCTGGGTGTCGGTGAAAAAGCCGCTGCCGTCGCTCGCCACCACGCCGAAGATGGGATCGTCCTCTATAGCAGTTGAAGGAGGCATTGCCGGAATGCTGCGCTGGCTGGTGCCGCTATTGCCAAAGAAGGTGCCGGCCAGAGTGGTGCTCGTGCCGCCGCTGCTGCTTCCTCCGCCGACGCTGATGGTGGTGCCTCCGCAGGCCGCCACAAAGACCGGGCTGACGCCGATCAGCAATGTTCCCAGGTTCCGCACAAAACCGTGTGCCTGCATGGTCTTCCTCTGATGTGGGCCGCGCCGGATGGAAGGGCAGCCGCTTTGGGGGATCAAGGGAACATTGTCGGAGTGACGGCGGCGGCGCGCAAGTTTTCCTTTCACTGAAACCCAAGGGTACAGTCCAGTATTCGCATATTGCGCTGCCGAACGACATCGGCCGACGGGCCGCACAGAACAACTGGCCCGTATTTATTTAGATCGAGGCGGTAGGCGACGGCGTCGTCGCATCATTGTCATTGTCCGCCGGCCTGGGCATCGGCTGCATCTACCAGTCCGCGGTGGCCGAAGGCATGCCGCAGCTCGGCGCGCGCGAGCACTTGCCGGCACTGCCGCAGGCGGAGTCTCACCTGTTGCCGCGGCGGCGCGACGAGGCTCCGATAGTGAGCCATGCGCGTGAAGCCTTGTTTGCCTAGTTTCTGCAGGCCTGTTTTGCGCCCGCGCCACAGGAATTTTTGCCGGTGCTTGATGGTTCCCGGGACTATTCATGCTTGGTTCAGCTTGGCGGATTTATCGTCGCACCAACCCGGTATGCTATTCCGGACCTGAAACGCTGCGAAACCCCGGTGCGATACGCCGGTTCGACTCAAAAAGGTGCCGTGACATGTCCAAAACAATTCGCTCCCTGTGCCTGGCTGCGGCGTTGCTGGTCGCGCCGCTGTCGGCGTTTGCCGGAGTCTTCGTTTCCATCAATATCGCGCCGCCGGTGCTGCCGGTGTACGAGCAGCCCTTGTGCCCGGGCGACGGTTACATCTGGACCCCCGGCTATTGGGCGTACGGCGATGAAGGCTATTACTGGGTGCCCGGCACCTGGGTGCTGGCGCCGCAGCCGGGGTATCTGTGGACGCCCGGCTACTGGGGCTGGGGTGGCGGCCTGTATATCTGGCATGGCGGTTACTGGGGTTCCCACGTCGGATTCTACGGCGGCGTCAACTACGGCTTCGGCTATGGCGGCTCGGGCTACCAGGGCGGTTACTGGAACAACGGCCGGTTCAATTACAACCGCAGCGTCAACAACGTCAACGTGACCAATATCCACAACACCTACAACACCACGGTGATCAACAACACCACGGTGAACCGCGTCAGCTTCAATGGCGGTAACGGCGGCACCTCGGCGCAGCCCACTCAGCAGGAGCGCTCCTTTGCCAACGAGCGTCATATCCAGCCCACAGCGACGCAGATGCAGCATCAGCAGGCGGCTCGTGCCGACCGCTCGCAGCTGGCCACGGTAAACGGCGGTCGTCCGGCAGTGTTCGCCACCCCCAGGCCCGGCGCATTTCATGCGCAGGGTGTGGTGTCGCGCGGCACTGCCGCACCCTTCAATGGCGGCCAGAACCGGGCCGAGCAGAACCGTCCGGGGTCACAGCCGCAGCGGCAGGCGGCCCCGGCGTACGTGCAGCACCAGCAGGCACCGCAGGGCGGCCAGCACACCATGATTGCGCCGCAGACGCGCCAGAACGCGGCGCCGCAATATCGCGCGCCGCAGGCTGGTCAGCAGCAGCGGGCGCCGCAGTCCTACCAGCAGCCGCGCCCGCAGCAGTCGTATCAGCAGCCGCGGCCACAGGTGCAGCAACAGCCGCGTCCGCAGATGCAACAACCCAGGCCGCAAATGCAGCAGCCGCATCCGCAGCAGCAGGAACGCCGCGAAGGGCCGCGCTGAGCGAAGCAGCCGGTCCCGTCTGAGGGCTAGGCGCCCGCAGGCAGGACCGGCAGCCGCAGGAGATTTTCCGGCGTCACCAGCAGATAGGCGATGCGTGTGGGGCCGACGCCGTCGACCTCCTCGTCCAGCCAGTTGAGCCCATCGATGGCCGGGGCGGCGGCAATAAAATGCTCCGTCATCAGGATGTATTCGCGCGCCGGCACGCCGTTCTTGAGCAGGCGGTGCAGCAGGATCAGCGGCTTGCCGGCGAGCTCGGTGAACTGGCGCACCTGTTTTACCGCGATCTCGCCCCGATGCAGCAGGATTTTCAGGCGCAGCCGGTCGATGCCCTGGCAGGCCTCGCAGCCGCAGGCGGAGCGGTCGTGCTGCAGCCGCAATCGGGTGTGCTCGAAAGCACCGAAGAACTCCCCGCTCTGCGCCAGGATGTCGGTCACCGCCGCCGCAGGCGGGCCTTCGTATTCGGCGTAGAGCAGCGCCGCATCGCCTTCCAGCTTGTTCAGGCTGAGCGGATGCGAGGCGCGGTCGATCACCGTACCGAGCAGGGCCGTGATGATTTCCTCGGCATGCACGATGCTGATGTCTTTCTGGTGAATGAAGCTGGTGTAGCCACTGATGTCGGCGATAGCCAGAATGGCCTTGGTCAGCTTCACGGCGATCTCCGAAAGGCGGGCAGGGGCCGGATGCAGGCCTTCAATGGCCGGCGGGAATGGTGCGGGCGCCAGCCATGGGGCGATGCGCTCAGACCCGCGCCTCGGCCCAGGCGCGGATTTCCTTCTCGTGCTGCTGCACCACGCGCCGGCCTTCGGCGACGGCTTCGCCGGCGCGGTGGAAGTCCATCAGGGCGAAGTCCTCCAGCCGCGGCAGCAGGGTCAGTTCCGGAGGGTCGCCGGCCATGCGGCTGCGGGTCAGGCGGTCCTGCAGAATGTTGACGCTGGAGGCGACTACGTCGAAGAAGCCGGGTTTTTCCGGGTCGCCGCTTTCGAGATAGCCGATGACGCGGTGCCAGAAGCCCTTGGTCTTGGTCGCCGCATCCGCCGCCAGCTCGGCACTGTCCGCTTCGAGTTCCACTTCCTGGCGGCCGGCGGCGGACAGGTGCAGGCCGATCAGCTGGGCGTTGAGATTGACGGCGATGACCACGTCGGCGCCGAGCGCGCGCGCGGCGGATACCGGCACCGGATTGACCAGGCCGCCGTCGAGCATCCAGCGGTCATTGAGCTTCACCGGCGTGAACAGGCCGGGGATGGCGCAGGAGGCGCGTGCCGCCTGCAGCACCGGCCCGCGGGTGATCCAGATCTCGCGGCCGGTCTTCATCTCGGTGGAGACGCTGACGTAGCGCTGCTGCAGATCCTCGATATTGGGATTGGGGTGATGTTCGTGAAAATAGCCGAACAGCCGTTCGCCCTTGACGAAGCCGCCGGAGAAGGTGAAGTCCATCAGCTTCACCACGTCGCGCACGCTCAGCTTGGTGACCCAGTCGGTGAAGTCCTGCAACTGGCCGGAGACATAGACCGCGCCGACCAGGGCGCCGATGGAAGTGCCGGCGATCACCTGAGGGCGTATGCCCATCGCCTCCAGTTCCAGGATCACGCCGATGTGCGACCAGCCGCGCGCCGAGCCGCTACCCAGGGCCAGACCCACCACCGGTTTGGCTTGATCCGTCCTCATCTTGATGGTCCATGCATGTGCGGATCAATCCCCGCCCAGCAGGAATACCGCGCCGTTTTCTTCCGTCACCTCGAAGCGGCGCAGCGGCGCCGGCTGCTTGCCCATCGCTACCAGGCCGCGGCTCCACAGGGGTAGCGGCAAGCCGGCAACGGAGTTGACCCAATCGAGGTTTTTGCCGCTGCATAGATCGAAGCGCGAGCCGTGCCAGGGACAGCGGATGGTGCCGTCGGCCACCTTGCCGCGCGCCAGGGGCAGGCCGAAGTGCGGGCACTTGTTCTCGACCGCGCAGACCTTGCCGTCGACGCGACTGAGGATCAACGAAGCGCCATCCACCTGCGCCGTCCGCACCTCGCCCTCGCGGACAGTGTTGGAATCCGCCAACTTGAGTCGATTCACGGGCAGTCCCTCCTTGAAACCTGCTCAAGGATACCCGTTAACGATGCCGTAGTGATCCGCAGGTTGCGGCTGCCAGACCTGCATTCGTGGGTTTACACCCGGACGTCGTTGTCGGCGGTCAGCTTGCCGCCAGCCGCGCCCGTGTTGATCACGCTGCGCGGCTCCACCAGCATCACGCTGCCTAGCGCCCCAGGCTGTACGCTGGTTCACGGCCCCGATCGATCCCGGCGTCGACGCCGTCCATCAGCGGCAGCAGCATCCACAGCGCAGTGGCCACCACCAGGGCCGCCATGACGACGTTGAAAGCCTGCCGCACCCGCGCCGTACGCAGATGGTGGCGCATGGATTTGCCGAACAGCGCCCACACCGATACGCAGGGCAGGTTGATCGCCGCGCTGATCAGCAGCATCAGGGCCAGCCGCGCAGGCGTCGACAGCGGAAATTTCTCGGCGATGGCGCATGCCGCCACCGCCATCGCCCAGGCCTTGGGATTGACGAACTGGAACAGCGCCGCCTCGTAGGCGCGCATCGGCCGCGCCCGCGCCGTGTCCTGGCCGGTATCCGCCGCGGCAGCGCGCCGGGCGTCCTGCGCCGGTTCGCCGTTCTTCAGCAGCGCCGTCGCCAGCCACAGCAGATACAGGCAACAGGCCAGAGTCAGCAGCTTGTCCAGGCCGGGCGAGGCCAGCATCAGCGCTCCCACGCCGGCGTATGCGACCAGCAGCAGCAGCACCATGCCCCCGGTGATGCCGAGCATGTGCGGAACGGTGCGATTGAAGCCGAAGCGGATGCCGGAACTGAGCAGCATCAGGTTGTTGGGCCCCGGCGTGATCGAGGATACGAACATGAACATCGCGAGGGGGGCGAGCAGCAGGCTCAGGCTTTCCACGATTATCACCTTGCTTGGTCGGCGCGAGTCGATTCGCGTGCTGCAAAAGATAGCGGCGGGGTGACAGCGATAACAGATACAAGTATTATTAATTGTATGCAGTACAGTTAAATTTTCTCGGTACTGTGCTTGTCATTTGCGCGGCCAACTGTGCCCGATCCGGGCGCTCGCCGCAGCGGATGATCCGCCGCCCTCTCAGCCCTACCGGAAGCCGCGCATGAGCGAATCCGAATGTCTCCCTTCCGCCGCGCCGATCTATGCGCGCCTGGCCGACGAGCTGTGCCTGCTGATCGGCAACGGCCAGCTGCGCCCGGGCGAGCGCCTGCCCTCGGTGCGCCGGCTGTCGCGGCAGAAGCAGGTCAGCGCCACCACCGCCATCGCTGCGCTGCGTTCGCTGGAAACCCGTGGACTGGTGGAAGCGCGGCCGCAGTCCGGCTATTTCGTGCGATCCCGCGGCGCGCAGACCGAGGAACCGGCGATGACGCGGCCGTCCGGCGCCGCCCGCATCGTCGGCGTGGACAATCTGATGGTGCGCATGATCGACGCTGCGCTGAATCCGGATATCGCGCCGCTGGGCACCGCCGCGCCGGACCCGGCCTGGTTTCCGGTGCGGCGCCTGCAGCGCATCATTGCTTCCACCGTGCGGCGCCATCCCGAACTGCTGGTCACCTGCTGCCCTTATTACGCCGGGCTGGACTCGTTGCGCCACCAGGTGGCGCGGCACTATGCCGCACTCGGCTGCGCGGTGGCGCAGGACGAAGTGGTGATCACCAACGGTTGCACCGAGGCGCTCAATCTGGCGCTGAATGCGGTGGCGGCACCTGGCGACACCATCGCCATCGAATCGCCCTGCTATTACGGCTTCCTGCAGATCATCGAGAAGCGCGGCCTCAAGGCCCTGGAAATCGCCACCCATCCGCGCGAAGGCTTGTCGGTCGATGCGCTGGAAAATGCCCTGGCTTCGCGCGCCGGGCGCTCGGTCAAGGCTTGCCTGGTCAGCCCCAATTTCAGCAATCCGATGGGGGCGACCATGCCGGAAGGGGAGAAGCGCCGCCTGGTCAGGCTGTGCGAGCAGCACGGCATTGCGCTGATCGAGGACGACGTCTACGCCGACCTGCAGCATTCCGGGCCGCGGCCGCTGTCGGCCAAGGCTTTCGACCGCAGCGGCAACGTCATGCTCTGCTCCTCCTTCACCAAGACCCTCGCGCCGGGCGCCCGGGTCGGCTGGATCTTCGGCGGCCGCTACGCCGAAGACATCCGCCTGCGCAAGTTCGCCCTATCCGGCGCCACGCCGGCGATCCTGCAGGAAGCGCTGGCCGAGATGCTGCGTACCGGCGGCTACGAGCGGCACATGCTCAAGCTGCGCCGCGGCTATGCCGCCCAGGTGGGGCGCATGGCTGCCGCCGTCTGCGAGTATTTTCCCGCCGGCACGAAAATCACCCAGCCCGGCGGCGGTTTCGTCATCTGGCTGGAGCTGCCGGGCAAGATCGATACACTGGCGCTGTTCGAGAAGGCGATTGTCGAGGGGGTGAACTTCGCGCCCGGCCCGCTGTTCTCCGCCAGCGGACGCTACGGCAACTTCCTGCGCCTCAATTGCGGACGCATGTGGACGCCGGTGATCGAGCGCGCCCTGATGCGCCTGGGGCAGTTGGCGAAAGCGGAACTGGCCCAGGTCTGAGACGGCCCGGCCGGACCGACAGCTTTAGCGCCCGAAACGGCGGTCGCGCTGTTGGAAGGCGCGCACCGCACGCAGGAAGTCGATGCGGCGGAAGGCGGGCCAGAAGATGTCGGTGAAATAGAATTCGCTGTAGACGCTTTGCCACAGCATGAAACCGGACAGGCGGATCTCGCCGCTGGTGCGGATGATCAGGTCCGGCTCCGGCAGGTGCGGCGAATAGAGGAAGCGGCCGATGGCTTCCGGCGTGATCGCCTCGACGATTTCGGCAGAGGATTTACCGCAGTCCAGCTCGCTGCGCATCAGGGCCTTCACCGCATCGGTGATCTCCTCGCGTCCGCCATAGGCGGCGGCGAAGGTCAGCTCGACATCGCCATAGTCCTGAGTCGCCGCTTCCGCCGCGCGTACCGCCGCGATGGTGCTCGGCGGCAGCAGGTCAATGCGTCCCACCGCGCGCACACGCACGCGGCGCTGATGAATCCGCGGGTCGACGATGAGGGCCCGCAACTTGGCCTCCGTCACCGCCATCAGGCCATCCAGCTCTTCCGTGGGACGGCTGAAATTGTCGGTGGAAAAGACCCACAGGGTGATGGCGGTGATGCCCAGATCGACGCACCAGTCGAGCAGTTCGTCCAGCTTGGCCGCTCCGGCGCTATAGGCGGCCTGGGTGTCCTTCAGGCCCTGCAGGCGGCCGTAACGGCGGTTGCCGTCCAGAATCAGGCCGACATGCTTCGGAATCCGCCCGTGCAGGACCTGCTTGACCAGAAAGGCACTGTAGAGCTGGTACAGCGGCCGCAGCAGCAATTGCCAAATCAAAAAAATCTCCCCTGCATGATTCAATCAGCGGTCTGTCATGCCGCTTGCCGACGTGCTTTCCCGTACCTAATCATACTTGAGCATCCGCCGGGGTAACCCATGGGTTGTTTTACCCGCGGGCCCGGCTTTGTCCGCCTCAGGCGGCTCCACCGACAACAAAGGAAGTCATCGACAGCGAGCTGATCACCACATCGTTGAAAAAGGCCGGCCGCTCGCCGGCGCGTTGGGCCGCCAGCACGTAGAGCAGGGGCAGGTAGTGCTCGGGGGTGGGAATGGCGTAGCGGGCGTCGCCGCCCAGGCTTGAATATTCGGCCAGTGCCTGATGATCGCCATTCTCGATCAGGCGCTGGCTGAGGGTATGGAAGCGTAATGCCCAGTCCGGCGCTGTCCGCTCGTGAAAACTGAACAGCCGCAGGTTGTGAATGATGTTGCCGCTGCCGACGATCAGCACGCCCTCGCCGCGCAAGGCCGCGAGCCGCTGTCCCAGCGCATAGTGCCAGCTTCCCGGCCGGGTGCTGTCGAGGCTCAACTGCACCACCGGGATATCGGCCCGCGGATACATCACCCGCAGCACGCTCCAGGCGCCATGATCGAGCCCGCGGCCGGGATCCAGATGCACACGCTGCGAGCCCGGCGCGGTACCCAGCAGTTCGACGACGCGTTGCGCCAGTGCCGGGCTGCCCGGGGCGGCATAGCGCACATCGAACAGCGGCTTGGGGAAGCCGTGGAAATCGTGAATCGTTTCCGGCTGCGCGCCGGCGGAAACATGGATTCCCCGGGTTTCCCAGTGAGCGGAAATGCACAGAATGGCCTGTGGCTTGGGCAGTCGCTGCGCCAGCCGTACCCATTCCCGGCTGAACTCGTTGTCCTCGATGGCGTTCATCGGCGAACCGTGGCCGATGAACAGCGCCGGCATGACGCCGGCCGTGGTGTGGGGATCACTCATGCACGCAGTATGCGCCAGCAGCGAATTCGCTGGCGCCTCTGCTTTTCCGGTGCAGCCGCAGATGCCGGCACAGACCCTACTAGATGTCGGTCGCCCCGATCTTCACCCGTTTGGCGGCGCTCTGCGCAAACATTTCGATCATCCTGCGATTGAAGGCCGGCAGATCGTCAGGCTTGCGGCTGGTGACCAGCTTGCGGTCGGACACCACTTCTTCATCCACCCATTCGCCGCCGGCATTGCGGATGTCGGTGCGCAGGGACGGCCATGAGGTCAGGCGGGTGCCCTTCAGCACTCCGGCTTCGACCAGCATCCAGGGACCATGGCAGATGGCGGCGATGGGCTTCTCGCCGTCGAAGAAGGCGCGTACGAAATCAACCGCTCGCGGCTCCAGCCGCAGCTTGTCGGGATTCATCATGCCGCCCGGCAGCATCAGGGCATCGTACCGCTCCGGCCGCGCCGTCTTGATGGTCACGTCCACGGCCACGTCCTGGCCCCAGTTTTTCAGCATCCAGCCGCGGATGGTGCCGCTTTCCAGCGACACCACTTCGGTCTTGGCGCCTGCCTCTTCCAGCGCTTTTCTGGGCTCCATCAATTCCGATTGCTCGAAGCCATCGGCCGCCAATATGGCGACGGTTTTGCCTTCCAGTTTCCTGGCCATTTTTTCAGCCCTCCGTAGCTGGGGATGGTCGCGCCGCAACTTCAGCCGCAACGCGTATTTCAGAATTGCCGTTCGGCTGGCCGCACCGTGCGTCTGAGCAGCCAGCGCAGCCACGCCACGGGCGACAGCATCAGCCGTCCCTTTGGCATCGCGCGGCCCTCAATCTGGCGTTCATCGGCCTTCACCTGCTTGCGCTGATCGGCCCGGGCCACACGGCTTTTGGCGGCACTGCTGCGAGTGCGCTGCGGCGGTCTCTTCGGCCTGATTGTGGATGTCGCTGCCTGAGCCGTTGCTGGAGTCGTCCGGGGCTTGTCGCGGCCCATATTCCAGGCCGGCGGATCGCTGGCGGGAAAAGAATCGGCGAGAGCGGCGTCGACTTTGTTGCCTGCCTTGCCGCGATTGCGGTTTTCCATAGCGCTGCCTCCTGGCGTGCTGATGTGCATCTGCCGCGAATTCCTGTCGCGGCGGCCCCTGGGCAGCCAAGATCGATCGCCGCCTGGCTGCGGCCTGTCTATTTATGACCCCGCTGAGGCGAGAAGTTCAAACCTCCTCTCCCGCCTGGATCAGGCGGCGCGGACCCGCAGCGCCTCGCGGTAGCGCCGACTGCATGGCACCAGGGTGCCGTCGCGCAGCTTCAGCCGCGCATCGCCGGTGTCGAGCGGCTCGATCTCGGCGAGGTGGTCGAGGTTGACCATATAGCTGCGATGCACCCGCTGGAAGCGCCTCGGGTCCAGGCGCGGCTCCAGCGCGGCCATGGTGGAGCGCAGCGGATAATGATGGCCGCGTACATAGAGGTTGACGTAGTTGCCGGATGCTTCAAGCCACTCGATATCGGCCGCCGCCACCAGGAACTCCTTGCCCAGCTTGCGCACCAGGAAGCGTTCCGGCCGCTCCACCGGCTCCAGCGGCGCCGCATCTTCGGGTGCGCTCAGCAGGCTCGCCTGTCCCTGCAATTGCAGCAGGAAGAAGCGGTAGACATAGAGCAGGGACAAGAGCAGGGCATAGGTGCGGCAATCCTTGAGGTATTCGTACGCCAATTGGCGCGGGGTGTTGCCGAAATCGTAGTGGGAGCCGAGCGCGGCATACGCCAGCTTGCGCAGCAGCACGATGGCGCCGACATGCAGCAGTGAAAACGGCACCGTGGCCAGCGCATGCGCCAACAGGCTGCGCCGCCACACCGGGAAATGGAACGGGTGGCGCCGTTCCATCCCAAGCACCAGCGGCACCAGAGCCAGCAGTACCAGGATGCTGGAGAACTCCCACACCACCGGTTCCCAGGCCGCGACCGGCAGCCCCGCGCGTCGCAGGTCCATGATGGTGATGGTGCTGTTGGCGGCCGCTTCCACCAGGAACAGCAGCACCAGGAAGCCGACTTCGTAAAGGCGGCGGTGCCGGAGGTAGCGCTCAAGCGGCGAAAGGGCAGGGTTCATCGCGCAATCTTAGGGCCAGCGCGAGGCTTTTGCCGACGGTTGGTCAACGCCCTCCGCAATTCGTCCCCGCAGGCCCGCGATTCGTCACTTCGCCTTTGAAGACAGCGGTTTGCGCGCGCAGGATCGCTCCCGTCCCAACCTCCCCCAACCCGGAGCAGCCCGCATGAATCCCGTCACACGTCGCCACGATATCGATGCCTTGCGCGTCCTCGCCTTCGGCTCGCTGATCCTCTACCACTGCGCCATGGCCTATGTCGCCGGCTGGGACTGGCACATCAAGAGCCCGCATACCGCCGAATGGCTGCAATACCCGATGCTGTTCCTCAACCGCTGGCGCATGGAACTGCTGTTCCTGATCTCCGGCCTGGCCCTGTCGTTCCTGCGCCGCCGCGGCGGCGGCCTGCGGCTGGCCTGGATGCGCAGCCGGCGCCTGCTGCTGCCGCTGCTGTTCGGCATGGCCGTGGTGGTGCCGCTGCAGCCGTATGTCCAGGGCGTCGGCAACGGCCTGGTCGAGCCGGGCTTCTGGCGCTTCCTGCTGCGTTACTGGTCGGGTGGTCCCTGGCCGGCAAATGCCTTCGATGGCTGGCAGTTCGGTATCACCTGGAACCATCTCTGGTACCTGGCCTACGTCTGGACCTACACCATGCTGCTGCTGGCGCTGTCGCCGCTGCTGCAATCGCGCCCCGGACTTGCCGTACTAGCCGCCATCGCGCAGCTGCGCGGTCCCGCCCTGCTGTTCCTGCCGGCACTGCCGCTGGTGCTGTGGGCCCTGCTTTGGCAAGCGCGCTTTCCCGCCACCGGCGACCTGATCCACGACTGGTTCATGCATGCCGAGTACTTCAGCTGCTTTCTCTACGGCCACTGGCTGGGTGCCGATACGGGCCTATGGGATGAATTGCGGCAGCTGCGCCGGCGCAGCCTCGGCTACGCCCTGGGCGCCTACTGCGGCTATATGCTGCTGGTCAGATTCCTGCCGGACGATGCCGGCCTGATCCAGCTGTCGGTGGCGCGGACCCTGCGCTGGACCTATTGCTGGCTGGCCATCGCCGCAGCGCTGGGCTGGGCGCATCACTTGCTCAATCGGCCGTTCCGCTGGCTCCCCTACGCCACCGAGGCGGTGTTCCCCTGGTACGTGCTGCACCAGACCCTGATCGTCGGCCTGGCGTATTGGCTGATTCCCCTGCATCTGGGAGCTGTACTGGAGCCCTTGCTGCTGGTGAGCGGCACGGTGGCGGGCTGCGCCTTGCTGCACGAATACCTGATCCGCCGTTCGGCCTGGCTGCGTCCGCTGTTCGGGCTTGACGCGCGGCGCAAGGCATCGCCGCCGGCGGCCACTGCGCCGCGGTCCGGGGCGGATCGGCTGCGGCATGCGGAGGATCTCGCTTGACGGGTATAGTTGTCCTCACCAACCGCGAGGGGAATGCTGCGATGCCGATCTTTGGCAAGGATCCACCTTCATTTCACGATCAGCTTGAGGGTCTGCTGACCGAGCAACTCAAGGCACAGCCGCGCAACCAGGCGGCACGGCTCAAGCTGCTGGAGCTTTATTACGAGACCCAGCGGGCCGCACAGTTCCTGCGCACAGCGCAGGAGTTGGCCGATCTGACGCCGAACAAGGCGGCATCCCCGGAATGGCAGAAATGCGCCAGCATGGGGCGCATGCTGGTGCCCGAGGCGCCGCTGTTCACCACCGAGGGCAGCGACCGCATCGAGTTCGTCGGCGCAGGCTTCAGTGCCGCTGCGGCCCCGCAAACGGCGCCGGTGCGGCGGCTCGGTGACGATCCGCGCTTTACCAGGCATTTCGAGGAGCTGGCGCGGGGTTTCGAGGCGGTGCGTTCCAATCCACCGTTTCAGGCCCAGCTCGACATGGAGCTGACCTATCTGGCGCGGCGCCCGTCCTCCCTACTGCATGCGCGGCGGCTCTCCGCCAGCCTCGGCGGGGCGCAGATCTACATCAAGCGCGAGGACGTTTCGCCGCGCGATACCCAGCTCATCATCAGCGTGGTCGGCCAGGCCTTGCTGGCGCAGAGGCTGGGCCGCAAGACCCTGGTCACCTCCACCATCGACGGCCGGCGCGGCGTGGTCACGGCCTCGATCGCCGCGCGCCTGGGGATGGAGGCGATAGTGTTCATGGACAGCGACAAGAGTGCGCGCCATACCAGCAATGTTTTCCGCATGTGGCTGCGGGGTGCCGAGGTGCTGCCGGCCACCGATGAGCGCAGCGGCGAAACGCAGGAAGCGCGTGAGGCCGCGCTCAAGTACTGGGCGCGCAATCCCGCCCAGTCGCTGATGATTTTCGGGCTGGAGGGGGCGCCGGAGCCGTATCCGCTGATGGCGCGGGAATTCGCTTCCACCATCGGCCGCGAATGTCTCAGGCAGGTGCGCGTCGCCGCCCGGCGCGCGCCGGACCTGGTGGTGACGCGCGGTGGCGGCAATGCCGATGCGCTCGGCCTGTTTCCGCCGATGATCGCGGAGAAACAGATCCGCCTGGCCTGTGTCGAGCCGCTGTCCGAACGCGGGCAGGGGGACGCCGCCGAGCTGCTCGATCCCACCCGGCAACAGCTATCGCCGGACAAGCACAAGGTGGCGCAATCGATCATGGAAGGCATGGAGTATCCGAGCGTGGTGCGCGAGCATCGCTGGCTGCGCGAAACCGGCCGGGTCGAATACGTCAAAGCCAGCCTCGACGCCGCCAAGAAGGCGATCCGCGATCTCAGTTACTTCGAGGGCATCACCCCCGCCATCGAAACCGCGCATGCCCTCGGCTGGGCCTGCCAGGCCGCCGCCGCGATGCAGCCGGAGCAGGCGGTGGTGGTGATGATGGCCGAGGATGCGGAAAAGGACATCTGGGATATCGGCCGGCTGATGGGCGCGCCGATGTAGTCCGGGAGGACGGGCGAGGGCGGCGATTGCGGCCCCGCCATTGCCGCAACCGCCGCCATGCCACAAAATCCTCATTACACGGACAGGGGGCGGATTACATGTTGAATTTTGGCAATGGTGGCTTTGGCTTGTTGGGCCTGCTGATTTTTGTGGCCGATATCTGGGCGATCCTGAATATCGCGCAAAGCTCCAGCGAGAATCTGAAAAAGGCCATCTGGATCGTCATCATCGTGTTCCTGCCAGTGCTGGGATTGGTGCTGTGGTTCCTGTTCGGACCGCGCGGCGGCAGAACCTGAGCGCGGGACCGGTCGGCGCCAGATGAAAAAGAAGCCGGCAAAAGCCGCCGTTGCGGCGAAGCGTCCCGCGCCGCGGCCCGCCGCGCGCAGCGCACCGCAATCCGAGTTTTCCATCGACGAGTTGTCCCGCGCCGGCAGCTCCACGGTGAGGAATGTGCGCGCCTACCAGGATCGCGGGCTGCTGCCGCCGCCGCAGCGGCGCGGCCGCAATGGCATTTATACCCAGGACCATCTGGCGCGGCTGCGCCTGATCGGTCGTCTACTGGAGCGCGGTTATACCCTGGCCAATATCGCCGAACTGATCGCCGCCTGGGAGCAGGGGCGCGACCTGCACCAGCTGATGGGTCTGGAGTCGCAGCTGACCCGCCCCTGGTCGGACGAGGTGCCGGTCACCATCTCCCTGATTGAACTGGCCAAGGCCTTCGGCGGCAATTATCGTCCCAGCGACCTGGCCCGCGCCCTGGAACTGGGCATCGTCGAGCGCGATGGCCTGCGCTTCCGCGTGCCCAGCCCGAAATTGCTGGCGGTAGGCTCCGAGATCGTGGGCATGGGCATCCCGCTGCGGGAACTGTTGACCATCATCGGCGGCCTGCGCCGCAACGTCGAGCGCGTCGCCGATGAGCTGATCCAGGTCGCGGTGGGCAGCATCGACCGCTATGGCGACGATCTGCCCCCTGCCGAAGACGTGCCGCAATTGGCGGCAATGATCGGCCGCCTGCGCCCGCTTGCCGACAAGGCCATCGAGTCGGAAGTGTCGCGGGCGATGGAAAGGGCGCTCACCCGCTTTCTCGGCGACCGCATGGCGCAGGTGCTGGATCACCTGCCGCAGCACCGGGATCTGAAATAGGCGGGCTCCGCCTGCGCAGGCCGCCTCGAGCGCTGCCGTTTCTCATCCGCTGATCTCCTACGTACTACCGTCTGGGGCGGGCGCTTTCCGTTCGTCCGCCAGCGCCGCCGTTTCGGCTGGCATGACGAGTTTGCTCCGGATCCGCTCCTACACTGACATGGCAGTCAGGTACGAGGAGAGAGCTTCATGGCGGACTACGGAATACCGGAGCGGCAGGACGGATGGGCTCAGCCCGCTGCGGCCTTGTCGCCGGTCTACGATCAGGCCCTGAATTTCGCGCGGGTGCTGCATGCGGCGCAGCGCCGCAAGAGCAACGGCGCGCCTTATCTATCGCATCTGCTGGAAGTGTCCGGCCTGGTGCTGGAATACGGCGGCGACGAGCAGCAGGCTATTGCGGCCCTGCTGCACGATGCCATCGAGGACCAGGCCGAGGCTTTCGGCGGCGCCACCCTGCTGTGCGACATCATCGCCGGCAAATTCGGACCTACCGTGCTGCGCCTGGTGGAGCTGTGCTCGGATTGCGCCGGCAAGCCCAAGCCGGCCTGGGTCTGGCGCAAGCAGCAGCACGTCGCCCGGCTGGCGCAGGCATCCGCCTACGAATGCCTGGTGCCGGCCTGCGACAAGCTGCACAACCTGCGCTGCCTCAATTCCGAATTGCGCCATGGCGATGCGCCGTTCCGCAGGCTCAAGGCCGGGCCGGAGGATCAGTTGCACCATCTCGCGGCGATGGCGAGCGTATTCCAGGACAAGGGCCTGCCGATGGCAGGCGATCTGCGGCATGAGCTGGCGCAGCTGCGCCAGTTGCTGGCGGAGCGGCATTTCATGCATCCGCCGCTGGGACAGGGCTACGCGGTCTACGCCATGCCCTGAGAGATGTAGGTCGGCTCAAGCGAAGCGGAGCCGACAGCGCACAGCCGCAGGTCGGTTCCGGGCGCGATGCGCCCCTGAACCGACCTGCGTTGCTGAGGCGGGAAGTTTTGCTGGCAGGTTTCCGGGGAGATGCGGGCGTGCGGGCCCGCATCTCCCCGGAGCCGTTGCTCAATGATGCAGCATGATGAACACCTGAAATTCGCCGACCATGAAGCCGAGCACCGCGCCGACCGCGATGAGTATCCACTCGTCCTGCTGGAACGCCGGCCGCAGCAGGCCCTCGAATTCCTCCGGCGACAGTTCCTGCATCTTGCTGACCATGGTGTGCTCGATATCCATGGCCTGGCCGGCATAGGATTCCATCGACTTCATCGTGTCCGGCAGCCGCTTCATCAGTTCCTCGGACACCATCTTTTTCATCGACTGGTACTTGGCGCTGCCGACGGCGAAGACCACGAAGGGGCGCGCCATGCCGGCCTGCTCGTCGACCAGGCGCTGCACCTGCTTCTGCACCATGGTATAGAGACGGTCGGACAGCGGGCCGCGCAGCACCGCCTCGATGATGTTGTGCGGCGTCACCACTTCACGGGCGATCAGCCGGCCGTACTCGGCCGATACTTCCTTGCGCCGCTTGAGGAACAGCCCCTGCCACTGGAACAGGCCCAGGTAACGCGTCGGTTGCTTCGGGTTGAAGATCATCTTCAGCGCCAGCCAGTCGGTGAACCAGCCGGTAAAGCCGCCGAACAGGGGCATCACCAGGGCCGAGTGGGTCAGCGCCCAGGTCAGCGCCTGGATGCAGCCGATGGCGAAGCCGAAATACAGGCCGGAATTGCGGATGAACTTGAATTCCTCGCTGCCGGCTTCCTGAAAAATGCGGTTGAGCAGCCGCTTGTCGCGCAGCAGCGCGGTGATCACCATTTCCTTGAGGTCGAACACCGCGTTGATGTCGGCCTTGATGTCGATCATGATCTGCCGCACCATCGCCGGCGAGTCGGCCTGGATGCGTTGCACGATCATGCGCTTCACCGTTTCGGGCGCGGCCTCCCATAGCCCCGGCGAGTACTGCGCGGCCACGGCGCGGGTGATGTCGTCCACCGCCGTCAGCAGGGGTTTCTCGATCTCCTGGGCAACCCGGTCCGGATCGAGCTTGCCGAACACGTCTTCCGGCCGGATCAGCCGGCTGGTCAGCAGATCGCAGGATATGGCGGCCATGATCGCCGCCTTGCGCGGCACGATGCCCTGCCAGCCCAGGTAGGGGGCCTTAAGGCCGATGAACTCGATCGGCTGGAACATCATGCGGATCGCCACGATCTTGGTGACGAAGCCGATCACCGCCGCCACGAACGGCATCGACAGGTAGATGATCCAGTTATGCTGCACATCGGTGACGATGTCGTGCCAGCCTTGCATCGCGTCTCTCCCCCGAGCCCTTATTGTTTATGGTGACTCCGTGCTTTCCGGCTAATCCTCGCTGATTCTGCAGGCGGCCCACAAGGCGAGGCCCAGATCGGACATTTTCAGGGTGCGCCGCTGGATCACGCCGCGCTGGCCGCTCTTTTTGATGTCATCCAGCGTCTTGCGCACCGCATCATCGGTTTCGAGGATTTCGTAGCTGGTCTTGAGTCCGGCCGATTCGGGCGCGGTTTGCACCAGATCCCAGTCGCGCAGGCGCCGGATGTAGTGCGGCGTCAGATCGATCAGCCGCGCGCCGGCGATCTTGCCCACGTTGGACACGTTCTGCAGCACCGGATGGGTGGCCCCGCCCAGGCGCGAGCCGGCCATCACGTGCAGCAAGGGATAGCCGCCGGAGTCCGCCAGCGCCGACAGGATGCGCGCCTCGTCCGGCACCAGGCTTTTCAGCGCGGCGATGTAGTAGGACTGCTGCGCCTGCTCGCGGGTCTGCTCGCCGGAGATTTCCAGCAGTTCGCGCAGCAGCTCGCCGGGCGCGTGGGGGCCGCGCTTCTTCGACTGCGAAGGATCTGCGGCGACCGAGAAGGCCAGCACCGAGACGGTGGCGCTGCGCTCCACCTTGTCCAGCCGCTGTTTCAACTCGCTCAGCACCCGCCGTTCGATCTTTTCCAGCTGCTCCTGGGCGAAGCTGCCGCCGGGCAGCCGTTTCAGCACGCGGTTGGCCAATGCCCCGGCGGAGAACTTATTGTTCTGGCCATTGTTCTGGCCGCTGTCCTTGTCGCTCACGGCAACTCCCTGAAGCTGTGTGGTTATCCGGCTTACTGTAGGGAGGGGCAGACGATGGAACAAGGCTCGGGACAGCCCCGAGCTCTGGCGGTACGGCCAATCACCAAGGATTGGAGCTTGCTACCCAGTGCATCAGGCAGCGAGTTTTTGTGCCGCCGGCGAGCTGTCGAGATAGGCCAGGGCCTGCTCGGTCGACGCCTCGTTTTCCGGGTGATACCAGGGATTTAGGTAACGCAGCTCTTCCTTGAACAGCCACGGCAGGGAAGGCAGCAGGCCGCTATTGGCCTGGCGCTGCCACTCCAGCCAGATCCAGGGACGCAGCACGCTGGGGCGCTTGCCGGCCAGCAGCGGGTCCTGCCGCATCAGATGCGCGGCGCCGGCGACCCACAGGCCAAATACCACCGGGAAAGTGATGGTCATCAGGTAGTAACGGGTCGGGTAGCTGCCGCCCAGATGCTTGTACAGATCGAAGGCGACGCTGCGGTGCTCGACTTCCTCGGCGCCATGCCAACGGATCAGGTCGAGCAGCACCGGATCGGCGCCGAGCTGATCCCAGGTCTTGTTGTTGAGAGCGTACTTGCCCAGCACGCAAGTCATGTGCTCGATGGCGGCGATCAGGCCCAGCCGGAACACCAGCCACTGGCGCTGTGCCAGGCGGGGTATCCTGCGGCCGAAAGGCGCATCGGCCAGCGCCACCTCGAACAGCCAGCTGATGCGCCGCATGTAGCTTTCGGTCTCGATGCCGTGGGCGCCGAGGTATTCGGCGATGGCGCCGTCATGGGCGCGCGCATGCATCGCTTCCTGGCGGATGAAGCCCTGCACGTCCTCGCGCAGCTTGGCATCCTTCACCAGCGGCAGCGCCTGGTTGTACAGCTTGCAGAACCAGAACTCGCCCGCCGGCAACAGCAGGTTGATCTCGTTGATGAAGTGGCTGGTGAAAGGCTGTTGCGGCAGCCAGTGCAGGGGCGTCTGCGACCAGTCGAACTGCACGCGGCGCTGTTGCAGGCGGCCTTCGGTATGCGAGGCGCGTTTGTGGTTTTTTGTAGTCATGGCGGCGTTCTGGTCCTGGTTCAGGCGGCGGCGCGATAGATGTCGGCCAGGGCGTCGAGTTCCGCCAGGAAGCGGCGGTTGTCGTGCTGCCAGGGATGGAAGCCGGGACGGTAGTAGTCGAAATAAGCCGGGATGATACGGCGCAGGCCGCCCGGGCTGATCCACTGGAACTTGAACAGGTTCCACCAGCCGCGGAAATCGAACAGGCCGCCTTCGCGCCACATGATCTCGATGTGGAACGGGATCACCAGCCCCCAGAAAATCACGGTCAGCGCGGCCAGCGCCACGCAGCGGCGCAGGTAGGCGCCGGGACCCTTGCCGATCACGGTCTGGTAGACGTCGTAGGCCACCGCCTTGTGCTCGGTTTCCTCCAGCGCGTGCCAGCGCCACAGCGCCGCGAAGCGCGGCTCCGAGCCTTGCAGCAGCTTCGGCTCGCGCAACAGGATGTCGGCCAGGATGGCGGTGAAATGTTCCAGCGCGATGGTGACGGCCAGCTGGTCGGCCTTGGGCAGAATCTTCTTCGCCGTATTGAGCAGGCGCATCACCAGCCGCTCCATCGCATCCGCCGGCATGCCGGACGCGACCAGGGCGTTGTTGTACTCGATGTGTTCGCGGCCGTGCATCGCTTCCTGGCCGATGAAGGCGGTGACGGCCTTCTGCAATTCCGCGTTGGTGATGCGCTCGCGGTAGTTGCGCACGCTGTCGATGAAGAAGCGCTCGCCCGAAGGGAAGAAGATCGACAGGGTGTTGAAGAAGTGCGAGACATGCACGCCGCGGGGATTCCAGCAGCGCATCTTGTCGGCCGGCAGCTTGAATTTCAGGTCACGTCGGATCGGTAGCATGATTGGTTCCTAAAATGACAGTTCCATTCGGGCCAGGCGGCGCGACAGCGCCGGCGACAGGCGCGACAGCAAGCGCGCGCCGTGGGCTTCGCTGCCCACCAGCACTTCCTGCCGGTTGTTGTCGATGGCCTTGAGGATCGCCGCGGACACCGCCTGCGGCTTGAGGTTGCGGCGCTGATACAGCTTCTTGGCCCCGTCGCGGCGGCGCGTCTGCTCTTCCTCGCTGACGCCGACGAAGCGCGTGTTGCCGGTGATGGGGGTATCGATCACCCCGGGGCAGACGCTGATCACGCGGATGCCCTGGTCGGCCAGTTCGGCGCGCAGGCAGTCGCTGAGCATCGCCACTGCCGCCTTGCTGGTGGCGTAGGCGGCCAGCATGCGGGAAGGGGCAAAGGCCAGCGCCGAGGCGACGTTGACGATGTGGCCGCTCTTGCCGGCAGCCACCATCTGCTTGCCGAACAGGCGCGAACCATGGATCACGCCCCACAGGTTGACGTGGAGAATTTTTTCCCAGTCGGCGGTGCTGGTGTCGAGGAAGTTGCCGGCCATGCCGATGCCGGCGTTGTTGACCACGATGTCCGGTGCGCCCAGTTCCTTGGCGACCCAGGCGGCAAAGCTTTCCATGGCCTTGGCATCGCCCACATCGACCTTGCGGGCGTGCGCCGTGGCGCCGAGCAGTTCGGCCAGTTCGGCGCTGCGCTGGGCCGCGGCCAGATCGATGTCCGCCGCCACCACTTCCGCGCCCTGTTCGGCCAGGGCCAGCAGGGTTTCGCGGCCGATGCCGGAGCCGCCGCCGGTGACGATCGCCAGCTTGCCGGCGTATTTGTCGTTGCCGGGTTTGCGCCCGCTTCGCACGCGTGCCCGATGCAGGGACGCCGGCTCTTCGCCGCCTTCGATGAAGTCGACGAATTCGGAGACGTAGCGCACCACCAGCTCCGGATGGCTCAATTGCAGCCAGTGGCCGGCGGCGACATCACGGCGCCACATCTGGTCGACCCATTGGTCGAGACCGTCCAGCAGTTCCAGGCTGACGAAGCGGTCGCGCGTCGGCACCACCAGCTGCACCGGCACGCTGGTGCGCCGTTCTCGCGGCGATAGCAGGCGCTTGGCGACATTGGCGCGATACAGGTTGACGCCGTGGCGCCCGTCGCTGGTCTGGGTCGGGGTGGATTCGGCGCGGATGCCTTCGAAACGTTCCAGCAGCTTCGGCCAGAGCTGGTCGAGGCCCAGCTTCCAGGCCAGCGGCGCCGCCAGCGGCAGGTGAAAGGCGCCGATGTACCAGGAATGCATCAGCTGGTTGGCGACCTTGGCAATGTCGCCGGGTGCGGCGCTGCGCAGGCGCTGCATCACCCAGTAGCCGGCGTGATCGAGCGAGGGGCCGGAGATCGAGGTATAGGACGCGATACGGCCCTTGAGCCGTTCGGTGCTGACCGCTTCCCAGCTCTGGATCGAGCCCCAGTCGTGTGCTACCAGGTGTATTGGCTGCTCCGGGCTGACCGCGTCCACCACCGCGGCGAGATCGGCGACCAGATGCTCCAGTTCGTAGGCCGCGGTATGCGCCGGCACGGTGGATTCGCCCGCGCCGCGCACGTCGTAGGCCACAACGCGATAGCGCGCGCTCAGCGGTCCCACCACCTTGTTCCAGACATGGTTGCTGTCCGGGTAGCCATGCACCAGCACGATCACTGGTTGTTTGGCCGGTTGTTTGGTGTCACCGTAGACCTTTACCGCCAGTTCCACGTCGCCGGAGCGGACGCGCAAGGTCTGTGGCTCGGCCTGCGCCTTGATTTGTGTACTCATGATTTTCCCCGGATGCGGTTTCAGGCGGCCTTGGCCAAAGGCTCCAGGCCGCGACTGGCCCAGCGCCGCACCTGCGGCACGTCGTCGTCGAGCCAGAAGGCGTCTTCTTCGGTGACGACCAGCAACTCTTCCCACTTGGCGCCGACGCCGCGGAAACCCAGATGCGGCTCCACCGCCCACAGGCCCGGAGTCGGGGCATGGTCGGAGGCGTGGCCGCTGCTCCACAACGGCGACCAGCCCTCGCGCCGGCCCTTGGCGACGTCGCTGACCAGCTTGCCGATGTTGCGCACGCCGAAGTTGAGCACGCTGCGATGCTTCTTTTCGTCGGCTTCGAGCTTTTCCACGCGGTGCGCCAGCACCTGGAAGGGGTAGGCCTTGTGGCGCGGCTCATAGCCGTGCCGGGCGCAGAGCCGGTCCACCGCCTGGCTGATCTCGGAAAGCTGTTTGCGCTGCCGCACCTGATCGAGAATCAGCAGGCGATACTCGAGCAGGTCGTCCATCAGCTTGTCGAGAATGCGGTTCTCGCCGATGCAGCCGCTGTAGCCGATATCGGCGGTGTAGCCGTTGAGTGTCGGCGCGCAGTCGAGGATATACGGCATGTTTTCCTCGAGCTTGCGGCTGCCGGGGTAAAAGGCCGGATTGAAGCCGCCGAAATGGCGAAAGCCGATGAAGCCGCGGAACGCGGTGCGGTCGCCGAACCAGGCAAACGGCTGGTGGAAGCAGTCGTTGGCGCCATTGGCGGTCAGCCAGCGCTGCATCAGCGCCGCCGCCTCGCGCTCGGTCATGCCCGGCGTCAGCTCATCGGCGATGGCTTCGGCGCAGCGGTAAGCCAGCTTCTGCGCCTCGCGGAAGCCGTCCAGATCGGCGATCGTCGGATCCCAGCCTTTGTTCGTGGCCTTGTTCATTGCCTGCCCTGCTGATTGTGACATTGGACAATGTAACATTATGCACGGACGGCACGGCAATGGCTGCGCTGCCGGAACGATTTGTCCGCGCGATCAGTGACGGCCGGGCCGGCGTCGGCAACGGGGATGGCGCAAGCCTGGGCGGGGCTGCTGCCCGGCGGGTTTCGGCGGCCTGCCCGGAACTACGGGCTGGACGAAGCCCCGCTCGCGGCGGCGGCAGGCTCACCGTTTCCGCGCAGTGTCGCGAACGCCAGCAGCGCGGCCAGCACGGCGCAGCTTGCAATGCCAATGACCATCGGCAGCGGCGTGCCGTCGGCGAAATGCCCGCTGATGCCCATAATCACGGTGCCCGTGACCAGTTGCAGGGTGTTCATCAGGGACGAGGCAGTGCCGGCGATTTCGCCGTGCTCGGCCATCGCCAGCACCGAAGCGCCGGGCAGCATCAGGCCGATGAAGCTGTAGGCGATGAACAGCAGTCCGACTACCAGCAGCAGATGGTCGATGCCCGAAGCCACCAGTGCGGTCAGCAGCATCATCACCGCAGCATAAGCCGTCAGCGACCAGCGCACCACGCGGCGCAGTCCATGGCGCTGCGCCAGCCGGCCGCTGAGCTGCATGCCGGCGAAAAATGCAGCCGCATTGACCCCGAACACCAGGCTGTAGAGCCGCGGCGTCAGGCCGTAGTGGCCGGTGAAGACGAAGGAGGAATTGGCCAGGAAGACGAAGAATCCGGAAATCGCCAGCGCACCGATGCAACTCAGGCTCATGAACGCGCTGTCGGTCACCAGCCGTTTGCAGGCCATCAGTACCGAGCGATGCGAACTGCCTGCCCGCAGCGCGGGCGGGCGCGTCTCGGGCACCAGAAACACGGCGAGCAGCAGGCCCAGGGCCGCCAGCAGCGCGATCAGCCAGAACACGCCGCGCCATGAACTGAACTCGATGATCAGGCTGCCGGCCAGCGGAGCGAGCACCGGCGATACGCTGAACACCAGCATCAGCAGCGACAGCAGCCGAACCTCTTCATGCCCGCTGTGCAGATCCCTCACGATGGCGCGCGCGATCACCATGCCGGCCGCCCCGCCCAGGCCCTCGATGGTGCGCAGGATGATCAGGGTATGAATATCCCGCGCCAGCGCACAGCCGATGCTTGCGGCCAGGAATAGGGCGACGCCCGCATACAGCGGCGGCTTGCGCCCGACCAGATCCGACAACGGCCCGAACAGCATCTGCCCGAAGGCGAAAGTCAGGAAGTACGCCGTCAGGCTGCGCAAGGCCGTATCCGCATCCACGCCGAGGCTTGAACCGATCACCGGCAGCGACGGCAGGTACATGTCGATCGCAAACGGCCCCAGCGCCGTCAACAGCCCGAGAACCAGGGCGTTGCGCAGGAAGCGCGAGGGCGGCTGGGCGACATCGGTCGTCACGATCGGACTCCTGGTTTGAACGGGCCTGTCGGGGCGCAGTTTCCGCTTCGCGCTCCTCTTGCACGGCGAACGAGCCTATCCGAAATCGACCGTCACTTTCAGATTGTTGCGCCACGCCATATGACGATCTTCATCCCGTCATATGGCCGGGCGATGGTATGAGCATGGAGCGCCTTGCAACATCGGCTGCAAGTCCCGCGGATTCCGCCCTCAAAAGCAGCTTCCGGGGCGGTCTGGGGCGTGCTTGCGCAGCCTGGTTTGGCTCAGAATACCGAACGCAGCGCCTGGCCCAGCGGCGCGTGGAACCAGGCCACCATGCCTGCCATGGCCAGCCAGATCATGCCTTGCAGCACCCAGGTGTCGATCTGCTCGCCGCTCAGTCCTGCGCTTTCCGCCTTGGCGGTACGGCGGCGCATGGGCAGGTTACGCGTGGCGGCCGCCTGCGGCGCACCACGACGGGCGGGCAGCCTGCGGGGAGCGGCCGGACGTGGCAGGATGAGGTGAGCGGCGGAGTCGAGGGTGGCCATGAAACTGTCCTTTCGTTCTGTACTGTTCTTTGGTACAGTACACCCGCACCTGACCGAACACAAGAGGCCTTGATGTCCGATCTCACCCAGCGGCAGACAGAGATTCTCGATTTCATTCGCAGCCAGTTGCGCGACACCGGCTTTCCGCCGACGCGCGAGGACATTGCGCGCCAGTTCGGCTTCAGTTCCAAGACCGGAGCGCAGGACCATCTGATGGCGATCGCCCGCAAGGGCTTCATCGAGCTGGTCCCCGGCAACGCACGCGGCATCCGCCTGCTGAAGGAGGATGAAGTGTTGTTGTCGCACCAGTTCGAACTGCCGCTGATCGGCAGCATCGCCGCCGGCACGCCGATCACCGCCGAAACCAATGTCGACACCTGGCTCAGGATCGACCCGGAGCTGTTCCATCCGCGGGCCGATTTCCTGCACCGGGTATCCGGCCATTCAATGAAGGAAGCCAATATCCTCGATGGCGACATCGTCGGCATCCATGCGCAGGAGGATGCGGATAACGGCCAGATCGTCGCCGCCGTGATGCCGCATCCGAAGACCGGCGAGGACGAGATCACCCTCAAGCGCTATTTCAGGCGCGGCAAGAAGATCACCCTCAAGCCGGAAAACAGCGCGCCGGCCTACAAGCCGCTGGAGATCGATCTGGCGCCGCTGCATGGCGACAGCCAGGAGCAGACGCCGTTTCGCATTGCCGGTGTTTACGCAGGCCTGATCCGGCCGAGGGGCTGAGATTGGGGCTGAGATTCAAATAAAACGCGCGGTCACGCCCATCGTGAATCGCGTGGATGCAGCAGGGTTTCCAGCAGCACCGCATGGGAACACTCGGGCGGATCGCTATTTTTGGGATAGCGCTCCGCTTTTTTTATGCGTCGGGCCCGCGGCAGGTCGCGGTTGACCGCTTCGCCTGGCCCTAAAATTACGCCGCTTGTTTCAACAGTCCGGTCACGGGTTCAGCAACGCGCTTGCGGACCATTGGTCCGCGCCTTGCTGAACGGGCACGCCACGGATGGCGTGCCCCGGCTTGCCGGCGTAGCAGGAAGCGTAGCCGAGCAAGACCGGTTCTTGGACAGGAGGTCCACTAATGCCCCGGTACCGGACCGCCGCCGCCCTTGCCGGCTTTCAGCAGCAGCAGGAACGGCAACATCCCCAGGAAGATCAGGCCGAGCATCTTGAAATCATCGAGATAGGACAGCAGCGTCGCCTGCTGCACCACGCCCTGGTAGATGTTGGCCATGGTGGCGGAGGAGTTGGCGCCGCTGCCGATCGAGGCGCCCACCTGGGTGGCAAAGTCCGGATACGCCGGATTCATCGATTGCAGATGCTCGGTCAGGCGGCTCTGGTGGAACTGCTCGCGGCGGGTCAGCATGGTCGAGGTCAGGGAAATGCCGATGCTGCCGCCGAAATTGCGCGCCAGGTTGACCAGGGCGGAAGCATTGTTGGTCTTGTCCGGCGTGATGCTGCGGAACGCCACGGCATTGATCGGGATGAACAGGAACGGCAGCCCGGCCGCCTGCGCCATGCGCGCCATCATGATCAGCGCAAAGGAGATGCCCAGGTAAAAGTGCGTCATCCACAGCAGGCTGAGTCCGCTGACGCTGAGACCGACGGCAATCAGCAGGCGCAGGTCCACCTTGTTCATCATCCTGCCGACGAAGGGCAGCAGCGCGATGGTGGCGAGGCCGCCCGGCGTCAGCACCATGCCGGCGTCGACCGAGCGATAGCCCATCAGGCTCTGCACATAGGCCGGGATCAGGTAGGTGCTGCCGAGCATCATGAAACCGAGCATCAGCATCAGCAGGAAGGCCACCGCGAAGTCGGCGTTGCGCAGCAGGCGCAGGTCCACCATCGGCTCGGGATGGCGCAGCTCCCACCAGATCAGCAGGGCGAACGCCGTCGCCGAGACCAGCGCCAGCGTGGTGATGAAGTTCGAGGCGAACCAATCGTCCTGCTGGCCGCGGTCCATCAGGATCTGCAGGCAGCCCAGGCTCAGGCCGATGAAGCCGAAACCCAGCCAGTCCACCGAGATCTTCTTGCCGTTGCCGGCACGGCTGACCGGTTTTTCGTGGATCAGCGAGGTCACCAGGAAAAACAGCACGATGCCCACCGGCACGTTGATCAGGAAGATCCAGCGCCAGTTGTAACTGTCGGTGATGAAGCCGCCCAGGGTTGGACCGATGGTTGGCGCGAACACCGTGGCGATGCCGTAGATGGCGGTAGCCATGCCGCGCTTCTCGCCTGGAAAGCTGTCGGCCAGGATTGCCTGACCCGCGGGCTGAAGGCCGCCGCCGGTGGCGCCCTGGATGGCGCGCAGCAGGATCAGCGTGGCCAGGTTCGGCGCCAGTCCGCAGAGCAGCGAGCTGGCGGTGAAGCCGGCGATGCAGGCCAGGAAAAAGCGCTTGCGGCCGAAGGTGTTGGAGAGCCAGCCGGAGATCGGCATGACCACCGCATTGGTGACGAGGTAGCTGGTCAGCACCCAGGTCGATTCATCCTGGCTGGAAGACAGGTCTCCGGCGATGTGCGGCAGCGACACATTGGCGATGGAGATATCCATCACCTCCATGAACGCCGCCAGCGCCACCACCGGGGCGATGAACCAGGGATTGATCGCCGGGGCGCCGGCGCTGGGCGCCGACGCCGCACTCACGGGGCGCTCCGGGCCGGCATCGCCTGCGCCATGGTGGCAGGCTGAGCCAGGTTGTGGCTGACGATGTCGCGGATCTCGTCTTCCACGCCGGCGTCCTGTGCGGCATAGGCATCGGTGCTCAGCGCAGAAGGCCAGGCCGGCTGCTTCGATATTGCCGCGCCATCGAGGTTATGGACATCGACATCGATATTGGTCGACAGCCCGAGGAACAGCGGATGCTGTTCCAGCTCCTTCGGATCCAGGCCGATGCGCACCGGCAGGCGCTGCACGATCTTGATCCAGTTGCCGGAGGCGTTCTGCGCCGGCAACACCGCCAGCGCGCTGCCGGTGCCAGCGGTCAGGCCCAGCAGCTTGCCGTGATACTCCACGTGCGAGCCGTACATATCGGCGGAGACCTTGACCGGCTGGCCGATGCGCAGGCCGCTGAGCTGGTTCTCCTTGAAGTTGGCGTCGATCCACATCGAGTCCACCGGCACGATGGCCAGCATCTCGGTGCCCGGCGTAACCTGCTGGCCGAGCTGCACTGCGCGGCGTACGACATAGCCGGACACCGGCGAGCTCACGCGGGCCCGCGCAGCCGCCAGCCAGGCATTGCGCAGGCTGGCTTCCGCCTGCAACACGCGGGGATGATCCTGCGGCGTGGTGCCGGAGATCGCAGCGCGCGTCGCCGCAAGCGTCGCCTGAGCCTGTTCCAGGGCGGCGCGGGCACTGCTCTGCGCATGCTGGTCGTGCTGCAGGGTTTCCGCGGAAACACCGTGAGCCTCGACCAGCGACTGGTCGCGCGCCAGATCCTGGCTGGTCTGGGTGAACTGGATTTGCTGCGCGCTCACCGTGGCGGCGTCGCGCCGCTCGTTGGCGAACAATTGCGCCACTTCGCGCACGGTTTCGCCCAGGCTGGCCTTGGCCTGCGCCAGCGCCACCTCGCTGTCGCGCGGGTCGAGCTGCACCAGCAACTGGCCCTGCTGCACGAACTGGGTTTCGTCGGCATTGATGCCGACCACCGTGCCGCTCACCTGCGGCGTCAGCCGCACCAGGTTGCCATCGACATAGGCATCGTCGGTGGTGACGTGATTGAGGCCGGCGATGTAGTAGTAGATGCCGAGGCCGGCGCCAGCGATTACTACCAGCGCCAGGATGATCAGCGGCGTGCGGTTGCGCTTGGCGGGCGCCTGATCCGCGGGTTGTTGTGCGCTCATGAGGGGGAATCTCCTAGGGGGCGTTGGCCGCGCGGCTTGCCGGCGCGGCGTTCGTGGTCTTGGCATCGTTCGCCGCTAGCGGCAGCGACGAGGGATCTTGTGCGGCGTTCCACCAGCCGCCGCCCAGTGCGCGGAACAGCGCGGCGGTGTCGGTGAAGCGTTGCGCGTCGGCCTGCACCTGGGTCAGGGCGGCATTCTGGTATTGCTGCTCGACCGTCAGCACCTGCAGCTCGTTGAACTTGCCGGCGCGGTACTGCGCCAGCGCCAGGTCGCGGCTGGCCGCAGCCGCATCCAGCGCCCGCGTATGCGACGCGTAGCTGTCCGCATCGTGCTGCAGGGCCTGCAGGGCGTTGGCGACTTCGACGAAGGCGCCGATCACCGTGCTGCGATAGCTGGCCTGCGACTGCTTGTAGCGCTCCTTGGCCTCGTCCGCGCGCGCGGCGAGGGTGCCGCCATCGAACAGCGGCTGCGTCATATCGAAGCCGAAGGACCAGATGCCGCCGGGCTGGGTGAACAGCTCGTTGAGCTTGGTCGCCTGCTGCGAATACTGCGCGGAGAGGTTGAGCGAAGGCAGGCGTGCGGCCTGGGCCACGCCGATCTGCGCGCTGGCCTGATGCAGATTGTCTTCGGCGGCGAGAATGTCCGGACGCTGCTGCACCAGGCTCGAGGGCAGAGACAGCGGCAGCTGCGCCGGCAGGGCGAAATCCTTCAGGCTCAGCGCCGGCATGCTGAACTCGTCCGGTGTCTTGCCGCTGAGCTGCGCCAGGGCGTTGCGATAGACGTCGCGCTGCTGCTCCAGCGCCGGCAGGGTGGCGCGGGTGCTTTCCAGCTGGGTCTGCGCCTGCAAGGTGTCGCTGCGCGTGATCTTGCCGGCGGCTTCCAGTTTCTGCGTCAGATCGAACTGTGCCTGGAACTCGTTGAGCAGGGACTGCGTCACCTCGATCTGCGCCTGGCTGGCGGCGTAGTCGAACGCGTTGAGCACTACCTGATCCACCAGGGTGACATAGGTATTCAGAGCCTGGTCGCGCGCGTTCGCCGTGGCTGCGCCCTGCGCCTCGATGGAACGGCGCACGCCGCCGAACAGATCGAGGTTGTAGGCCAGCGTCGGTCCGATGGAGTACTGATTGGCGGTGGTGGTGAGCGTATTCACCGGCGCGTAGAGGAAGCTGCCGTTGATGTGGGTGCGGTTGATGCCGCCCTTGGCGTCGATTTGCGGCAGGGCCGTGCCCGATACCGCGCGCAATTCATCCTGCGCCGCAAGCAGGCCGTGGCGTGCGGCTTCCAGATCCGGATTATTGGCCAGGGCATCGCGCACCAGCCCATTGAGGGCTTCGGAGTGGAACAGCTGGTACCAGCCATCGGCCACCTCGCCGCCGTAGATTACGCCTTGCGCGGAGCCGGCCGGCGGCGCGGCACGCACCGCGTAACCGCCGGAAGCCGGCGCGGCGGGGCGCGAGAAATCCGGGCCCAGGGTGCAGGCGGCTAGCGTCGCGCTGACTGCTGCGCTGCTCAGAAGCTTCGATGTCCTGTTCATGTTTTGCCCCCTGCGTCGATGCCGCGAGGCGCGCGTGCAGCGGTCTTGCGCGGCGGGACCACCGGTTTGACCAAATCGCCTGGCCGCCGCTTGGCGGCCGGGCGCGGACTCGGCAGTTGATCGACGCGTTCCTGCAGGCATCCCAGCATGCGCTGCAGCAGAGCGATCAGTGTGTCGATTTCGCTGTGGGAAAACGGCTCGGCCAGCTCGTTCAGCGCATCCACCAGAATATGGATCGAGCCTTCCACCTGGCGCCGGCCTTCGGCGGTCAGGGTGATTTCCACAGCGCGGCGATCCTGCTGGCTGCGCACGCGGCTCACGAAGCCGGAACGTTCCAGCGAATCGACCACGCGCGTCAACGCGCCCATGTCATGGCCGATCTCCTCGCTCAGTTGCGTCGCCGACAGGTGCGGGGTGAAACGCAGCTTCATCAGCACGATCCACTGCGTGAAGGAGATCGACTCCGATTCGAACCTGCTTTCGGCAAGCAGCGACATCAGCGTGCCGCAGCGTTTGATCAGGAAGCCGAAGCTGCGCATCGGCTCGAGCGATTCGACGGTGTAATAAGGTTGACGGGCGTGTTGGCGGGGCGGGTTAGGCATGCTTGCTCCAGCTATATCTGCCTCAACAATATTTGCTTGGGCAAATATTGTCAAGAGCCTATAAACGGAAAAACCTGAGTCCCCGGGCGGTACGCCAGGCTTGCTAGGGAACCGTTCCCGGCTCCAGGCCCGCCGCGGAAAGGCCTTCCAGGGCCAGGCCATAACCGCCGTCCTCATGCAGCAAGTGCTTGTAGCGGCGTGAAAACAACACCCGGCTGTAACGCGCCGCCAGCGCCGGCATGCGGGCGAACTGTGTCGCCAGTTGCAGCGCGCGCTCCAGCAGCAGGTGCTTTGGCATTACCTCGTTGGCCACCCCCAGTTGCAGCGCCTGCTGCGCGTCTAGTTTCTGCCCGGTCATCAGGAAATAGCGGCCGCGACTGGGGCCGAGCACCGCCGGCCAGACGATATGCACGCCGTCGCCGGGGACCAGGCCCCATTCCAGGTGGCGGTCCTGGAATACCGCGTCCTCGCTGCACAGCACGGCGTCGCACAACAGCGCCAGCTCGGAATGCAGGCGCGCCGGGCCGTTGATGGCGGCGATCATCGGCACCTCGATGTCGAGCAGGTTTTCGAGCATCTTCTTGCCGTCCATATTGACCCGGTTCCACACCCAGGGATGGGCCATTTCCTTCAGTCCGGCAATATCGATCCGCTCCATCCATTCGTCGCCGGTGCCGGTGAGCACCACCGCGCGGGTGCGGCGGTCGCGGCTGATGTCGTAGAAGGCGTCGGCGAACTCGCGATGGGTCTTGCCGTTCCACACCAGGGGCCCGCCGTCGCTATGCATGCGCAGCAACAACACGCCGGCCTCGTCGCGCCTCATCTGCAGGTTGTCGTAGCGGCTGAAGTACTCGGGCGTGGTCATCGGCGTTCTCCGGGCGCGTGGTTTTCGCCGTCGTCATCGCGATGGCGTTCCTCATCTTGTACGCCGCCAGGCCGCCCGCGTCGAGGTAGTCTGAAAGGATGGTGTCGCTGGATGGAGGCGATTCCACAATCAGGCCACTATTACAAAAGCGGAGGAGCAGACATGAAGCTGCCGCATTGCTTGGGGGCGCGCTTCGCGCTTTGGCCGGCACTGGCCGCGGCCTTGTTGCTGGGCGCCTGCGGTTCGTCGACGGGAATGGATGGCGCCGCGTCCGCTGAAAGTCAGCAAGCCCTGCCTTCGTCCTCCGGCGCTGCGTTGCACCGCGACGGCGCTTTCATGGTCGATGCCGACAATCGCGTGGTGCTGCTGCACGGCGTCAACGTGGTGTGGAAGCTGGCGCCTTACTATCCACCCGCCACCGCCGCGGGCTTCACCGCGGCGGACGCCGAGTTCCTCGTCGCCAACGGCTTCAACGTGGTGCGGCTGGGCGTGCTGTTTGCCGGCGTGATGCCGCAACAGGGTGTCATCGACCAGGCTTATCTGGAGCAGATCGACCGCACCGTGCAACTGCTCGCGGCGCAGCATATCTGGGTGCTGCTCGATTTCCACCAGGACCAGTACAACGAGAAATTCCAGGGCGAGGGTTTCCCCGACTGGGCGGTCCCGGCGCAACTGCTGCCCAACGATGCGCATTACGGCTTCCCGCTCGACGAATTCCTCAGCCTCGCGCTCAACGGTGTGTATGACAAGCTATGGGCCAACAGCAACGGCATCTGGAGCCAGTACCAGAACGCCTGGGCCGCGGCGGCAGCGCACTGGCGCAACCAGTCCTACCTGCTCGGTTACGACCTGTTCAACGAGCCCTGGCCAGGCACCTTGTACGCCACCTGCTTCGAGATCGACTGTCCGCTGTTCGATGCCACCCTGCAGAAATTCCAGCAGCAGGCGCTGGCCGGCGTGCGCTCTGCCGACACCACGCACTTCGCCTTCTTCGAACCGCAGCAACTGTTCGACTTCGGCGCGCCGAGCCGCTTCGGCAAGATTGACGATGCCGCCATTGGCCTGTCCTGGCATGCCTACTGTTCGGCCGAACTGCTGGCTTCGACCGGCTTGCCGGATCTGCCGGACTGTCCGATTCTGGAGCCGCGCACCATGAACAACGCCGCCAGCCAGATCGCCGCGATGGGGGCGACTTCGCTGATGACCGAGTTCGGCGCCAGTGACGATCTCAGCGACATCGGCCGCGTCACTCAGCTGGCCGACCAGCATCTGGTAGGCTGGACCTACTGGGCCTACAAGAATTTCGGTGATCCTACCGGTGCGGCCGCGGAAGGCCTGTTCAGCAACGACGCTGACCTGAGTACGCTCAAGGCGCCCAAGGCCGATCTGCTGATCCGGCCCTATGCACAGGCCATCGCCGGCACGCCGCAGAGCATGAGCTTCGACACCAGCAGCAAGATTTTCACCCTCAGCTACGCACCGCGCGCGAGCACCGCACCCACTGAAATTTTCGTGCCGGCGCGGCAGTATCCGAACGGCTACTTGGTGAGCGTGCAGGGTGGCCAGGTTACCTCGGCGCCCGGCGCGACTCTGCTGCAGGTTGCCAACAGCGCCGGCGCCAGCCAGGTGCAGGTGCAGGTCAGTCCGGCGCAGTAGCCTAGTAGCGGGGGCTCCGTCATCCCGGCGCCACGCCGCAAAAAAAACCGGGATCCCCCTGCGGGAATCCCGGTTGAGCACAACGGAGCCGTGATGGCTCCGCTGCCGATTTACTGCGTCAGGTTCAGATAGATGCCCGTGCTGTTGCCGTCGGTCAGGCCGGTTTTCAGCGCGGCCTTGCCCAATATGCCGCCGGGGTTGCTGAGACCGGCGGGGAAGAAGGCGGCGATACCGGTGAAGGTGCTGCCGGACAGGCAAGTTGAATTCAGCGTCACGTTGTAGTCGTTGTGGGTGATGTCATGCACGGCGACATTGCCGGTGTAAGCGCAAAGGACGCCATTGCCGTCCTTGGCGGTGGTGTCGCTGCCGGTGATGTTGCCGTTGCCGTCGATGGTCAGCGCCGGTGCGTAGCTGGTGCCGCCGACGGAGAAGGTGGCGGTGTAGCTGCCCTTGACGGTGGCCAGCGAGGAAGCCGTATTCCAGTCGCCTGAATTCGAGGCGGCCGTGAAGTTGATGACGGCTCCGCCGCCCGAAAGCGTGCCGTTGAGGGTGGTGGTGCTGATGCCCAGGACGGTTTTAATCGTCGCGGAACCGTTGAGGGTCCCGTTCTCGACGCCGCCAGCGGAGGTGCCCACCACTGTGCCGTTGAGACCGAATGCTGTAACCGGTACCGCCGAGAAGGTCGCGCCGGTGAGCGATTCCGATTCCGGTGAATACAGGATCAGGCTGCTGCCCAGATTGGTAAAGAACATGGCGCTGCCATCGGCTTGTACCAGGCCAAAAAAAGTTCCCTGGGTCCCGCTGCAGAAAGTGGAACCGGTACCCCCGGAGCTCGACGAGGACGAGCTGCCGCTGGAAGACGAGCTGGATGTTCCGGCCGAATAAGTGCCGCAGTAAATGCCCTGCGCCGTCGCACCGGTTGCACCGCTGGAGCTGCCCGAGCTGCTGGACGAACCGCTGGAGCTGCTGGAACTGCTGCTGGAACCACCCGAACTGCTGGAACTGCTGGAACTGCTCGAACTGCTGGAGCTGCTGCTCGAGCCGCTGCTGGAACTGCCTGAATTATTATTGTTGTCGCTGCCGCAGGCGCTGAGTGCGCATGCCGCCAGTACGATAAGCGCCGGATTTTTCATCATTGCATCTCCTGAGAAGAGGCGGCGTTTGCTGGTCAATCCAGGCCGCTGTAGCGATTTTAGCCTCAACCCGCTGGCGACAGTGGGTTTGCAGGAAAACTGCGATCCACCACTCGATTCCCGGTACCGGTACGTCGCATGACGATTAATTCATGTTTGCGGCTCATGGTCCGGTTTGCACATCCTGCGAACGCGCTGTCCGGTTGGGCCCAAAATTGAGGAAATCCCCAGCCTCACGGTGAAGCCCGGCATCGGGTGGCCAGCACTTTCGCGCAGTCAATTACGTTGACAATCGGCGCATGCGGCAGGTCTTGAATCCGCCATATGAATCCGGCTTCACATGCCTTTGCTTTTTGTTCTCGCGCCGACGCTGCGCGCGGTACTCAAGGGCTTGACGTGCCCTCCACTGCGACAGCCGCGTAGCGTTGCAGATAGGCGTTGGCGTTGCCGGTGTGGCCAGCCTCACGTTCGAATGCGGCCGCACCGGACAGCAGCTCCGGGGCATAAGGCATGCGCTGCAAAGCGCGTTCGATTATCGCGATGGCTTGCGCTGTTTGCCCTCGGGAGTGCAGGGCCGCTGCGTAAACATAGGCAAAGCGCGGATTGTCCGGATCGAGTTCGGCGGCGCGCCGCAATAGCCCCAGTGCGGCGGCGCTGTCGCCGCTGCGCACGCGCTGCAAGCCCGACAGGTGCAGCAGCAAAGCATTGTCCGGCGCCGCGCGCAGACCCTGGCCGAGTATCGCGGCAGCCTGATCTTCCTTGCCGAGACTGCGGTACAGGTCGGAGAAATTGGCATAGGCCGGCACGAATCCGGGGTCCAGGCGCAGCGCGGTGCGGAATTCCTGCTCGGCCTGATCCGTTGCGCCGCGTTCGGCGTAGACGCTGCCCAGATTGAAATGCGATTCCGAGCGTTCCGCCTGACTCAGTTCCGAAGCGACGTATTCGGCGAAGAGGCTTTCTCGCAGCGCGCGCTGCTCCGTCCGCAACAGTTGATCCGGTACCGCTGCCAGCGCGCGCCCAGCCTTGGCGCGCACATCCAGCGTGGTATCGGCTGCGAGTGACAAGGCCAGCGGCGCACGCAATTGCGACGGGAAGGACAGCAGCGCGTCCAGCGCGGCGGAGCGCAGCAGCGGATCGGCGCTGGCCGCGGCGCGGCGCAACGCTGGCAGCGTGCGATCGCCGGGATAGCGGCCCAGCGCGGCCACGGCGGTGGCGCGGGCGATGTCCGGCGAACTGCTGTCGTCGGCCAGCGCCAGCAATTGTTCCAGGGCGCCCGGCATGCCGCTGCGTGCGGTAGTCAGCGCGCCGGCGAAATGCTGATAGCCCTGGCGCTGCGGGCCATGCGCCTTTTCGATCGCGGCGGCGGCCCAGCCCGCGCTCTTGTCGCGATGGCAGTTGTTACAGGCGTTGGGCACGCCGTACTGGATGCTCAGATCCGGACGCGGCACGCGCAGGGAGTGATCGCGGCGCGGGTCCACTTGCATGTAAGTGCGCGTCGGCATGTGGCAATCGGCGCACTGCGCGCCGGCGCTGCCGGGTGCGTGCAAGTGATGCGCCGTGGTGTCGTACTTCGCCGGAGCATGGCATTGCGCACACAGGGCGTTGCCGGCGGCGCGCAGTTTCATGCTGTGGGCATCGTGGCAGTCGCCGCAGCTCACGCCGTGCGCATACATCTTGCTTTGCAGGAAGGAGCCATAGATATACACCTCGTCCTGCTGCTGTCCGTCCGCGAAATACAGGCCGGCATCCAGCAGCGAGGGGTCGTGCGTGTCGAACAGCTTGCCGGTCGGTCCGGGATCGGTGCTGATGCCGCGGCGCCGCGCATGGCACACGGCGCAGGTCTCCACTTCCCGATGGCTGGCCAGGGGCACGCTGCGTGTCGAGTTGCCGCTGGCGGCGTCGTGCTGCCACGTCACTGCGCGTCGCTCGTCCAGCGCGATGCTCAGGCCCTTGCCGGCGTCGAAGCGCGCGGAGCCGGCATCGTGCCGCGCCCACAGCAGATGATTAGAGCCGGGGCCGTGGCAGCTTTCGCAGCCCACGGCGAGATCGCTCCAGGTAGTGGCATAGCGGTCCAGCCGCGCATCGTAATTGCGTTGCAGGTGGGTGGAGTGACACTCGGCGCAGCGGTTGTTCCAGTTCTGATCCTTGTGCGTCCAGTGCAGCGGATCGCGGTAGTCCACATGCTGGCCGGCGTGAAGATCGAACCAGCGCTGGCCGCCTTGCGCCGCCGGCCGCGCGTCCCAGGCGATGGACAGGGCCTGCATGCGGCCGTCCGCGAACGGCACCAGGTATTGTTGCAGCGGATACACGCCGAAGCTGTACTTCACCTCGAAATCGCCGAGCTTGCCGTCCGGCCCCTCGGTGCGCACGAAGTAGCCATCGTCCTTGCGGAAGAAGTTCGAGGTGACACCGTTCGCGCTGAAGCGCGTGTTGTCGAAGCGGCCCAGCACGGTCTGCGCGGTGGCGGCCTGCATTGCCTGCGCATGCCGCGAACCTTGCCAGGCCGCCGTTTCGCCCTGGTGGCAGCCGGCACAGGCGGCCGCGCCGACATATTGCGGCGGAGTTGGCTGCGCCGCCGTGGCGATGTGCGGTCCTGGATTCTGAGCGCCATGTCGGAGGGTCAAAAGCAGCGCCGCAGCGATGATGGCAATGCCAAATACAAATACACCCAGCCACGGGCGACGCCGCGGCTGCGAGGCAGCCGGAGATCCGCCGTGCCTGGTGGGTCGAGCCATCCGCAAACTGCTCAGGAAGAAAGGGCGCATGGTGCCGGCTGCGGCGCGACGCCACAAGCCGCAAACAGGGCTTGTCGGTCCCTCAGTGCCGCCGGTTCCAGCCCGATTCCGGATCGCTCTCAATAGGAGATACCCACCGCTTTCCGCGGTGGCGGGTCCCATCCGGCGCAGGTCGAGCCGTGGCGCGGTCCAGGCTTGCATTGCATCCCGGTGTGGATCAATCTAGCGCCCGACCAACATCCAAATCTGTCACGCGCGCCGAGCAGCCGACAGTCCCAGGGATCGGCTGCCGGGCGTACCTGCCTTTCAGCATGAGTCCCGATCGGGCAACACCGCATCGGGCTCCTTACTCGGGAGCGCTGTCATGATCCAGTTGACCATCAACGGCAAGAGCCATTCCTACGACGGCGACGCCTCGATGCCCCTGCTGTGGTATCTGCGCGATGTCGCCGATCTCACCGGCACCAAATATGGCTGCGGCATGGCCCTGTGCGGCGCCTGTACCGTGCATCTCGACGGTCAGCCGATCCGCTCCTGCGTCACGCCGGTCGCCGCCGCTGCAGGCAAGAAGATCACCACCATCGAAGCGGTCGGCGCCGACAAGGTCGGCCATGCGGTGCAGACCTCGTGGCAGAAGCTTGACGTGGTGCAGTGCGGCTATTGCCAGTCCGGGCAGATCATGTCCGCCACCGCCCTGCTCAAGTCCAACCGCAAGCCCAGCGATGCCGATATCGACGCTGCCATGAGCGGCAACGTCTGCCGCTGCGCCACCTATGTGCGCATCCGCGCGGCGATACACGATGCCGCCCAGAGCCTGAGCGCCTGAGGAGCCCGCCATGAACCAGATCTTCCTCGTCAACGAGAGCCGCCGCCGTTTCCTCCAGGGCGCCGGCGGGCTTGCATTGGGCATCTATGTCGGCGACGTCTTCGCCGACCAGGGCACCGCGGCGCCGGGCAATGGCGGCGCCGCGCTGGTGGCTCCGGTCAACTTCGAGCCGAACGCCTTCGTGCGCATCGGCTCCGACAATACCGTCACCGTCATCTCCAAGCACCTGGAAATGGGCCAGGGCACCTTCACCGGCCTCGCCACCCTGTTGGCCGAGGAGCTGGACGCGGACTGGACCCAGGTAAGAGTGGAAGGTGCGCCGGCCGACGTCGCCAAGTACAAGAACCTGATGATGGGCATCCAGCTCACCGGCGGCAGCACCGCCATGGCCAACTCGCACGAACAGATGCGCAAGGCCGGGGCCGCGGCGCGCGCCATGTTCGTCTCAGCCGCGGCGGAGCAGTGGAAAGTGCCGGCGGACTCCATCACTGTGATCAACGGTGTGGTGCATGCAAAATCCGGCCGCAAGGCCAGCTTCGGCCAGCTGGCGGAACGGGCCGGAAAGCAGCCGGTGCCGCAGGACGTGTCGCTGAAGGACCCCAAGAGCTTCAAGCTGATCGGCAAACCTACCCTGCACCGCAAGGATCATGTCGACAAGACCAACGGCATGGCGATCTTCACCCAGGACTACAAGCTGCCCGGCATGCTGGTGGCGGTGGTGGCGCATCCGCAGCGCTTCGGCGCGGTGGTGAAGAGCGTCGATGCGGCCAAGGCCAGGGCGGTTCCCGACGTGGTCGAGGTGGTCCAGTTCGGTGGCAGCGCGCATCGCTTCGCCGGCGTCGCGGTGCTGGCCAAAAACACCTGGGCCGCGCGCAGCGGCCGCGATGCCCTGGTCATCGAGTGGGACGAAAGCCAGGCCTTCAAGCTGGGCAGCGCCGAGATCATGGCGCAGTACAAGGAGATGGCGAAGAAGGACGGCCTGGTGGCGCGCAAGGACGGCGACGTCGCCGCCGCCCTGGCCAGGCCGGCGAAGCTGATCGAGGCCGAGTACGAAGTGCCCTACCTGGCGCATTCGGCGATGGAGCCGCTCAACTGCCTGGTCAAGCTTGGCGACGGCACTTGCGAAATCGTCAACGGCGAGCAGATGCACACGCCGGATCAGGGCGCGGTGGCGGCCCTGCTCGGCATCTCGCCGGACCAGGTATCCATCACCCAGCTCTATGCCGGTGGCAGCTTCGGCCGCCGCGCCAATCCGCAGGCGGACTACGTGCTGGAAGCTGTGGCCATCGCCAAGGCCGCCTGGGACCAGGGCGTCAAAGTGCCGGTGAAGATGGTGTGGACGCGCGAGGAAGACACCCGCGGCGGCTACTACCGGCCGATGTCCTTCCACACTGCGCGCCTGGCGCTCGACGACAGCGGCCAGCTCGTCGCCTGGCATCATCACATCGTCGGCCAGTCCATCATCAGAGGCACGGCGTTCGAGCCCTTCATGGTCAAGAACGGCATCGACGAGACCTCGGTCGAAGGTGTCGCCGACATGAGCTATGAGGTGCCCAACCTCAGGATCGAACTGAGTACGCCGGACAACATCAACGTGCCGGTGCAATGGTGGCGTTCGGTCGGCCATTCCTACAACGGCTTCGTCAAGGAAAGCCTGATCGACGAGGCGGCGGTCGCCGCCGGCAAGGACCCTTACGAATACCGGCGCGCCCTGCTGGGCAAATCGCCGCGCCTCAAGGGCGTGCTGGAGCTGGTGGCGGACAACGCGCAATGGAGCAAGCCGCTGAAGCCCGGCGCCGACGGCGACAAGCGCGGCCGCGGCATCGCCGTGCATGAATCCTTCAACACCTATGTTGCCCAGGTCGCCGAAGTAACGGTGAAAGCGGACGGCAGCTTCAAGGTCGACCGCGTGGTCTGCGCCGTGGACTGCGGCCTCGCCATCAATCCGGACATCATCGTGGCGCAGATGCAGGGCGGCATCGGCTTCGGTCTGAGCGCGGCCCTGCATGGCGCCATCACCCTCGACGGCGGCGTGGTGCAGCAGTCCAACTTCCACCAGTACATCCCGCTGCGTATCAACGAGATGCCGGCGGTGGAGGTGTTCATCGTGCCCTCGACGGAAAAGCCTACCGGCGTGGGTGAGCCCGGCACGCCGCCGATCGCCCCGGCAGTGGTCAATGCCATCGCCGCCGCCACCGGCAAGCGCATCCGCAAGCTGCCCATCGCCGACCAGTTGAGCGCATGAGACAGGCGACGCGGCGGAGCGGGGCGGCAGCATGAATACCCCGCAGGAATTCGGTGTGCTGCTGGAAGGCTTCAAGCGCCTGGCCAGCAACAGCTTTGCCGGCGGCGCCGCGCTGGCCACCTTGACGCGCACCCACGGTTCCACCTTCCGCCGTGCCGGCGCGCGCATGCTGGTCTGCGGCGACGGCACCATCGTGCGCGGCCTTTCCGGCGGGTGTCCGGAGGCGGATATCATCGCCCGCGCCCATGACGTGATCGGTGCCGGCACCGCGCGCATCGTCCGTTACGATCGTGAAAGCGGCCTCGATGCCCTGATCGAGCTGGGCTGCGGCGGTGAACTGGAAGTGCTGATCGAGCCCTTGGCGCAGGCTTCCGACCTGGGCTTCGTCGGCGCGGTGGAGCAATGCCTGGTCTCGCGCCATCCGGGTTTCCTCGCCACCGCGTTCACGCGCAATGGCGCCGTGCTCGGTCCGCGGCCGCAGCGCTTGGTGTGGAGCGGAGGAACCCTGCACGACGAATTCGGCGATGCCCATTTCTCCGCCGCCCTGATCGAACATGCCGGCGCCGATGCAAACGGCAAGCGCCCGCATGTGCAGGGCTTCGACTCGGCCCAAGGCCCGGTCGACGTGCTGTTCGAAACCTTGTTGCCGCCGTTTGCCGCGGTGCTGGTGGGAATCAATGCCGCCTCGCTGGCCCTGGCCCGGATCGGCCGCGGCCTGGGCTGGGACGTGACCCTGGTGGATCACCGCGACGGCCAGCAGGCTCCGGCAGCCCTCGCGCCGGGAACCAGGCTGGTCAGCGCGCAACCCGGACAACTGGCGCATCGCGTCAGCCTCGACGGCCGCAGTTTCGCCGTGGTCATGACCCATAATCTGGAACGCGATATCGAGTACCTGCGCGCGTTGCTGCCGACCCCGTTGGCTTACATCGGCGCCATCGGTTCGCGCCAGCGCGCGCGCAAGCTGCTCGATGGCTGCGGCGCCGTGCCGCCACGGGTGCATGCGCCGGCCGGCCTCGACCTCGGTTCGGAAACGCCTGAGGAGATCGCCCTGGCCATCGCCGCCGAAATCCTTGCGGTCACCACCGGCCGCGGCGGCACCTCGCTGAGCGCGAGCGTCGGACCGATTCATTGAGGCAAGCCAGCGCGGCCGGTAGTGTTGTCGCGGTACTGCTCGCCGCCGGCTGCGCCGCTCGCTTCGGCAGCGCCAAGCAACTGGCGCCGATCAATGGCGTGGCCCTGGTGCGCCGCGCCGCGCAGGCCATCGCGGCAAACGGCGTGGAGCTATTGGTCGTTACAGGCGCTTATGCGGAAGAAGTTGCCGAAGCGTTGTCCGGCATCCCCGCGAGCCTGATTCACAATCCGCAGTGGCAGCAGGGTATGGGCGAGTCCATTGCCTGCGGCGCGCGCGAACTGCTGGGTCGCGGCACCTCGCCCTCGGCCTGCCTGCTGTGCCTGGCCGATCAGCCGCTGATCGGTGCCGCGCAGCTACAGCGCGTGTTGAGCGCAGCGACGGAGCAACCCAGGCACATCATCGCCTGCAATCATGGCGAAACCCCGGCCGGTGAAACCCTCGGGCCGCCCTGTCTGTTTCCCGCCGAATTCCTTGCTGAACTGGCCCGGCTGTCCGGCGCCAAGGGCGCGCGCGCCCTGCTCGAAAAGCATCGCCAGCGCGTCATCACCCTGGCGATGCCGGAAGCGGCGCTCGATATCGATGCGCCGGAGGATTACGCGCGCGCGCGGAGCCTGCTGGCGGATGAGCTCAATCCGCAGCGTAAGCCAGGCTGAGCACTTCGAGTTCCTGATCGCCCGCCGGGCGTTTCCACGCCACCACCTCGCCGACTTTCGCACCGTTCAAGGCCTTGGCCAGCGGCGAGACCCAGCTCACCAACCCCCGCTCGGGGTCGGCCTCGTCCTCGCCGACGATGCGATAGATCTGCCTGGCGCCGGTATCGACGTTGGACAACTCCACCGCGGCGCCGAAACCCACCCGGTCCTGCGGCTGGGTTTCGGGTGAAATCGGCTGGGCGCTGCCGACGCGCGCCGACAGCCAGCGCAGTTCGCGCTCGATGCGCGCGCGTTCCAGCTCAGCGCCAAAAGCATCCTTGCGGAGTCCGGCCAGCGCGCGCTGCGCTTCCATCTGCCGCTTGCGCAGCAACTCCAGCCCGCGCGGCGTGACGTAGTTCGGATGTTCGCTCAGCGGCAGCTCGCCGAGATCGTCGGCTTGCTCCATGTCCTGCTCTTTGACGAAGGCGCGGCTCATGATGGGGTCTGTAAATTCCTTTTCACGGGATGGTCAAGGCAACGCGCCCCAGGACGCCGCTGCCCGCATGGTTCAATGCCTGCATGTATTGGATGCCCAGGCTGTAAATTGGTTTCATTTTGCGGAACTTCAAGTATTGCGCGCTGCCACATCATTGCACCGGCCAGGACTTCGCCCGGCGACTCGTTCAATAATCTGCCCGGGAATCTGAGTATCCTGATCTTCATGCGAATGTTCCTGCTTTGTGGATTGGCCCTGGCCACCTGGGTGGGCGTGGTTGTACAGGTCCATGCCTCTGCGTCCACGACGGTCGCCACTGAGGGGCAAATCGCCGCCGCCTGCCTTGCCAATGCGCATTTTCAAGTGAGCGGAAGCGAGGTATCCCTGTCTTACGACAGTGCGGAATTTGCGGCGGGCCCCGCTCGGATCTGCGCCTGGGCAGTACGCTCCGCGCTCGCCGTGAAGACCTACTACGGCCGCTTCCCGGTTGGCCAGGTGCATATCGCCATCAAGGCCGAGGATGGCGATGGCGTGCACGGCGGCACCACCTACGGCGAAGGCGAGGATGGTCATCCGCTCATCCTCATCCGCCTCGGCCGCGACACCAGCGCAGCGAAGCTCGAAGACGACTGGACCATGACCCACGAGATGGTGCACCTGTCGGTACCCTCGGTTCCGGAAAACAGTCATTGGCTGGAAGAGGGCATCGCCACCTACGTCGAACCCATCGCCCGGGTGCAGCAGGGCCAGCTCGACGCGCCCCGCATCTGGGCCGACATGCTGCACGGCATGCGCAAGGGCTTGCCGGCGCAAGGCGACCGCGGCCTGGACAACACCCCCACCTGGGGCCGCACCTACTGGGGCGGCGCGCTGTTCTGTCTGCTCGCCGACGTCGAGATTCGCGAGCGCACCGGCAATCGCAAGGGCTTGCAGGATGCGCTGCGCGGCGTGCTCGCCGCCGGCGGCAACATCCAGCAGGACTGGCCGGTGGAGCGGATCTTCGCGGTGGGCGACAAGGCTACCGGGGTGCCGGTATTGACCGGCCTGTACCACCAGATGGGCGATTCGCCCATGCCCGGCCGGGAAACACTGGATGCGTTATGGCAGGCGCTCGGTGTCCAGGCCGATGGAGATGGCGTCCACCTCGACGAGAGCGCACCGCTCGCCGCCAGCCGCCGCGCGATTACGGCGCCGGTGCCGGGCGGCGCGGATCGGGCGGAAAAACACGGCTGACCCGCAAGCTGGTGACCGACGCTCAGCCTGGCCCCGGCATGGCCGGCGCGCGCAATCCTTCGAGCCAGTAAGTCGCACTCCAGGATTGTTCCCCGATGGTGCGCGTCAGCGTGCGGATGATGGTGTCCGCCTCCGGCGGCACCGGCCGTTCGCGCACATCCACCCAGCGGCAGATCAGATCGGCGCGCATATCGGCCAGTTGCAGCCCCGCCGCCCGCAACTCCTGCAAATCGCGCTCCAGCGCAGCCGCATCGCCGCCGCTGTTGAACTTCGCCGTCAGCGCACGGGCTTCGGCGGGAGTGGGGAAGGGTGGTGCCTGCATGAGTCGCGCTCCGCCATACGAAATGATCCGGTGGCGATCATCGCAGCTAACGCGCTGCATGCAAAACCGGGCTGGCCGGATTTTCCGCCAGGGGCTCAGGCGCCCGCCAACGCCGCCTGCACCTTCGCCGCACTCGGCGAGCCAAGCGCCCGCAACTCCTGCGCGAACAACGCCACCCGCCATTCCTCGATCACCCAGCGTGCCGGATGAAACGGCCCGCTCAGCTTCTGCGCCGCAGCCTGTATCTGCCGCGTCATCTCCAGATCGCGCTGAGGCTTGTGCGGCAAACGGTCCAGCCGGATTGAAGCGGCCTTCAGATACACCGCGATACGCGCCCAGTTCTCCTCCGGAATTTCCGTAATGAACCCGGCCGCGAACAGGGTCTGCAACTGCTTGCGCAGATCGCTGGCGGCATCCGGCCAGGACTTCGCGGCGGCATCCAGCCGTTTCCTTAATTCCATCGCCGCATTGAGCCAGTTGCACACCTCGTCGAGCCGCGCCGCCGCCTCGCGGCCGAACTCGCCGCGTCGCTCCAGCGCCAGGCGGAAGGCAGCTTCATCACGGATCGCCGCCGGATTCCAGTAGGCGCGCGCCGCGCGTTCGGCCGCTTGCAGCGCCAGCGCGTCCGCGCTCAGCCCGGTCTGCGCCAGCGCGATGCCGAGCCGGCTGCGCGCCGTCTTCGCCAGATCGCGCAGCCGATCCGCCACGCGCGCCAGCAGCAGCGCCTGCGTGCCGGCGCCGTGCGCCTGCTGCGCCGCCGCGGCGGATTCGAACAGGCGCAAGGCAATGCGGCCCTCATTCACGCTGAGCGCCGGATAAGCCCGCGCGCCGTCGATTTCGACGTATTCGGGCAGCGCGCCGAAATCCCAGTCCAGTACCGTGTCCCGCGTCCAGCGCCGGGCCTCGTCGCTGCCCGCGGCGCGCCGGCTCAGCTCGGTGCGCGCCGTGCCGCCGTGGCGCTGCTGCAATTCGTTCAGTGCTGTGGCTTCACCCAGCGGCGCACCGTTGGCGTCCTCCAGCAGCAGGCGCGGCAGCAGATGCGCCTCCAGCTTGCCCGGCGCGAAATCGCCGGGGCTCAGCGTGATGCCGTTCATGCTGTGGAAGCGCGCGCAGATCGCCGCCAGCAGTTCGCCGGCCTCCGGCGCGGTGCTCGCTGCGATGGCGCTGGCATATTCGGCGGCGGGCGTGCACAGGCGCCGCAACTGCATCGGCAGGGTGCGGATCAGCGCCTCGATCTTCGCCGGCAGCAGGCCCGGCACCAGCCAGTCGAAGCGCGTCGCCGGCAGGGCGAACAACTGCGCGATCGGGATGTGGAACGTCACGCCGTCGTTGTCGCTGCCCGGATCGTGCGAATAGCTCAGCCTGATCCTCTGTCCGGCCAGATCGAGATGATCCGGAAACAGGCTGGCGACGTCGGCATTGGCGCCGGGCTTCAACACATCCGCCTCGCCCATGCGCAACACTGCCAGCGCCTTGCCTTCTCCCGGCTTTTGCCCGGCGCCGAGCCGGCGCAGCCAGCCGTTGAGGCCGGCGGTGGTGCAGACGTCGGCGGGTATCAGCGCATCATAAAAGGCGAAGAACTGATCCTCGTCGGCCAGCAGGTCCGGCCGCCGCAGCCGCGCTTCCTTGTCGCGCACCGTGTCGATCAGCGCCAGGTTCTTTTCCAGGAACGCCGGCTGCTTCGGCATGTCGCCGCGCACCAGCGCCTCGCGGATGAAGATCACGCGCGCCGCCGCCGGTTCGTCCGAGCCATAGTGCCGTGCCCGCTTCAGCACCTGCATGCCGAACAGCGTCACCGTCTCCATCGCCGTGACGATGCCGCGCTGCGCATTCCATTCCGGGTTTTGCAGCACGCGCTTGACCAGATGCGGCGCCACATCCGCCAGCCACTCCGGCTCGATCGCCGCATTGACACGGGCAAACAGCTGGCTGGTCTGCGCCAGTTGCGCACACATCAGCCACGGCGGCGCTTTCTTCGCCAGCGTCGATCCGGGGAAGATGCGGAAGCGCCGTCCGCGCGGGCCGACATAGTCCATCTTCTCCAGCTGCTTCTGCCCGATATGGTCGATCAATCCGGCCAGCAGCGCCTTGTGCAGGGCAGGGTAGAGCGTTTCCAGCGATTGCGGCGTCGGAGCAGCGGCGGCCGCGGAATCGGTGGCGCTCTCATCGACTGCTCCCTGCGCTCGCCCCGGGCGCGTCGCGGGTCGGCGCGTATCGGCGGACTTGGGCGCGGCATCTCCATCACGCCCCTTTTGCCCGCCGCCCAGCATATCCACGATCTGCTTGTAGACCGATTCCCACTCCTCCATGCGCAGGTAGGAAACGAAATGCTCCTTGCACAGTTTGCGCAGCTGACGGTTGGAAGCATTCTCGCTCCACCCGCGCCAGCGCTGCCACAGGTTGAGCAGAGTGTAGAAATCGGATTTCGGATGCTGCCACTCGGCGTGCTTGGCTCGCGCGGCGGCCTGCGCGTCCGGCGGCACCTCGTGCGGGTCCTGTACCGACAGCGCGGCCGCCAGTATCCACACCTGTTCGCGGCAAGGCGTATCGCGCCCGGCCAGTGCAATGCGCGCGATGCGCGGGTCCAGCGGCAGCCGTCCCAGCTCGCGCCCCAGCGGCGTCAGCCGCTTCTCCTCATCGAGCGCGCCGAGCGTCTGCAGCAGCCGGTAACCTTCCGCCACATGCCGGCCTTCCGGCGCATCGAGCCAGGGAAATTCCTCCACATCGCCCAGGCCCAGCGTCGCCATCTGCAGGATCACCCCGGCCAGGTTGGCGCGCAGGATCTCGGGGTCGGTGAAAGCCGGCCGCAGCGCGAAGTTCTCCTCGTCGTACAGACGCAGCGCCACGCCGGGCCCGACGCGCCCGCAGCGCCCGGCGCGCTGATTGGCGGCGGCCTGCGCGATCGGCTCGATCTGCAGCTGCTGCACGCCCAGCCGGGGCGAGAAGCGGTTGATGCGCGCCGTGCCGGTATCCACCACATAGCGGATGCCCGGCACCGTCACCGAGGTCTCGGCCACATTGGTGGCCAGCACGATGCGCGGCGCCCCGTGCGAGGAGAACACCCTATCCTGTTTCTCCGCCGGCAGCCGCGAGTACAGCGGCAGCACCTCGGCCCGCGGGAAGCGTCCGGGCAGCGAGCGCGCCAGATCGTTGATTTCGCGCTCACCCGGCAGGAACACCAGCGTGTCGCCGACCTTGCCGAGGCGCCACAACTCCTCGATGCCGGCACCAACCTGTCCTTCCAGGTCGTCGTCCGGGTCCGGCTCGCGGTAGCGCATCTCCACCGAATAGGCGCGGCCTTCCACCAGCAGGATCGGCGCCGGCGCCATTTCCCCATTGCCGTCTGCGGACGGGGAGGAGAAATGCCGCGCAAGCTTTTCCGGATCGAGTGTCGCCGAGGTGATGATCAGCTTCAGCTCCGGCCGCCGCGGCAGCAGCCGCTTCAGCCAGCCCAGCAGGAAATCGATGTTGAGGCTGCGCTCGTGCGCCTCGTCGAGGATGATGGTGTCGTAAGCCAGCAGCTCGCGGTCGCGCTGCAGCTCGGCCAGCAGGATCCCGTCGGTCATCAGCTTGATCAGCGAGCGCTCCGACACGCGCCGGTCGAAGCGCGTCTCGTAGCCCACCAGCTCGCCCACCCTGGTGTTCAACTCGCTGGCGATGCGGTTGGCAACGCTGCGCGCCGCCAGCCGCCGCGGCTGCGTATGCCCGATCAGCCCGCGCACCCCGCGCCCCAGCTCCAGGCATAGCTTCGGCAACTGTGTCGTCTTGCCCGAGCCGGTCTCGCCGCAGATCACCACCACCTGATGATCGCGGATCGCCTGCAGCAGCTCGTCCTTCGCCTGCACCACCGGCAACTCCGCCGGATAGCTGATCGAAGCCGGCAGCAGCCGCGCCCGGTTCTCCGCCGCGATCAGCGCCTGTTGCACATCCCGCTCGAAGCGCGCCGCGTCGAATTTCGGATTGTTGCGCGCCCCGCCCAACTGCCGCCCCAGGCGCGCCGCGTCGCGCAGCAGCAGCTGCGGGCGGACCAGATCGAACTGGGCTTGAAGGGGAGCGGGCTGACTCACGGAACGGGCCGGGGAAAATGGCCGCTATGATAATGCAATGACCCTTGCTGCCGGGTTCGCGAGCGGGGGATTTCCTGTTCTCCCCTTCACGGCTTAACAGTTGTTGTCATACAACTGTTTCTATTATACAATAGTTGTATGAACACAATCGTAAATACGCCGGCTGCGGTTTCCCGGCCGCTGCGGCCGAACCTGGTGCTGGCGATCTGCTGTCTCAGCCTGCTGATGGTTTCGATGGACGCCACCATCGTCAATGTCGCCCTGCCTTCCATACGGCGCGATCTCGGCGCCTCGATCTCCGGGCTGCAATGGGTGATCGATGCCTACACCATGGTCGTCGCGAGCCTGCTGATGTTTGCCGGTTCCATGGCGGACCGCTTTGGCCGCCGGCGCATCTTTCAGGCCGGAATGAGCCTGTTCATGCTCGGCTCCTTGTTGTGCAGCCTGGCGCCCGGCATTCATGCGCTCGTTGCATTCCGGGTGATCCAGGCGCTGGGCGCCGCGATGCTCAATCCGGTCGCCATGTCGATCATCGTCAACACCTTCACCGAACCGAAGGCGCGTGCGCGCGCAATCGGAGTGTGGGGCGCCGTGGCCGGCATCTCCATGGCGCTGGGTCCGCCGATCGGGGGCGCCTTGACCCAGGGCATCGGCTGGCGCTCGATCTTCTGGATCAACCTGCCGATCGGGGCAGCTGCAATCGTGCTGGCCGCGCTTTACATTTCCGAATCGAAAGCGCCACGCGCGCGGCGCGTCGATCCGGTGGGGCAGTTTCTGGTGTTCGCGGCGCTGGCGGCGTTGACCTACGCCGTGATCGAAGGCCCGCGGATGCACTGGACGTCGTTGACGATTATCGGCCTGTTCGCAACCTCGCTCGCCGCGGTCATCGGAATCCTGTTGTATGAGCCGCGCCGGGTCGATCCCTTGCTGGATCTGCGCTTCTTCCGCAGCGTGCCTTTCAGCAGCGCCGCCGCCATCGCGGTGTTCAGCTTTGCGGCATTCGCCGGGTTCCTGTTTCTCAATGCGCTATACCTGCAGGAAGTGCGCGGCTTGTCTTCGTTCCGCACCGGCCTGTGCACGTTGCCGCTGGCCCTGGCGACCATCGTCTGCTCGCCCCTGTCTGGGCGGCTGGTGGGCGCTTATGGCACGCGGCCGTCCTTGCTGATCGCCGGCGTGGCGATGGCGCTCAGTGCCTTCATACTGACGCATCTCAGCGCCGACTCGCAGCTTGGTACGCTGATGCTGGCCTATGTGATTTTCGGCATTGGTTTTGGATCGGTGAATGCGCCGATCACCAACACCGCCGTGTCCGGCATGCCGAAAGCCCAGGCTGGTCTTGCGGCGGCCGTTGCCTCGACCAGTCGTCAGGTTGGCGCATCCCTGGGTGTGGCGGTGGCCGGAACCATCGTCGGGGCTCAGGCCGCCGGCGGCGCCAGCTTTCCCGAGGCGACGCACGCGTTCTGGTGGCTCATGCTGGGCGCCGGCCTGATGGTGCTGGTGCTTGGCCTGCTTTCCAGCAGCGGCTGGGCCCGCGCGAGCAGTCAGCGTGCCGCAAATTTGATGGAGGATCCTTCCCCGATGGCAGCCGGCAAGCGGACATCCCCTGCGAGTGCTGGCAAATGAACCGGCGCAACAAGACGAGTGGCGAGGCCGATCGCATTTGGCAGACGCTGGTGGCCCTGGTCATGGATAGCCGCGGCGACTGGCGGCGCCAGGTCAGCGAACTCACCGGCATGCCGTTCAGCCGCTGGCGGGCGCTCAAGCGGCTGGCCGATGCCCCTCTGACCCTGAGCGAGCTCGCCGACCTGATGAGTACCGATGCCCCGGCTGCTACCGTCGTCGTCAACGATCTGGAGCGGCGCGGCCTGGTCGAGCGCTATCCGCATCCCGAGAATCGTCGGGCCAAGCTGGTGTCGATCACGCCGGCCGGAAAGCGCGTCATGGACAGCTCGCGCAGCGTCGCCGACCACGCGCCTTCCGCCCTGGCCGAACTGCCGGCAGCGGACCTTGCCGAGTTACAACGGATTCTCAAGGCCATTCGTTCGCGCTGACGGCCTGCTACCCGGAACAGGGCGGGGCGGTCGGGTCTGCGATCCACTGTTGACGTGAATCAGGATGAAGCCATCCCGCGCGTGCAAGTGCTCGATGGTGGTGATTCCCATGCACTGAACATTGTTCGTCCCTGTGCCGGGCTTGTTCCCTATTCGTGGGAGTGAATTCCCGCCGAATGTAATGAAGATGAAATCAAGCTTTCATCTTTGTGCCACCAATGCTTCGTAGCATTGCCAGATCGCGCCAAATGCTCGGCGTCTTTACGGTCCGGTCCCGTCGCAGGTTATTTTGGAAATCGCCCGATATCTGGTCTTAGCCTTTCTGGGGCTTCTGCTCCTCCGAAAAGTTTACACGCGACTTCGCCTGTCTCGCGCCAAGCACCCGTCCCTTGGCGGCCATGCCAAGATGTCCCGGCGGTTGGCGCGGCTGACCAGTTTCTTCGACTACGGCGCCGAGACCTACTTCTGCAGCGATCTTGCCCCGGCGGAAATCGCTGCGCGGCGCCGCGCCGCCATGGAGCGCTTGCGCCAGCGTTGCGTCGACACCTCGCCGCTGACCCTGAGCTACAGCCAGTCGCTGGAAAGCAGCATCTCCGATGTGCAGTTCACCAGCCACTACCGGGTGCCGTTCCCCTACCGCAACCTCCTCCCCGCCGAATTCAAGTTCGGCAGTGTCGTCACCCAAACGCGCGGCACCCAGCTGTGCGATCTGGATGGTAACTGGCGTTACGACGTTTCCGGCTCCTACGGCGTCAACGTCTTCGGCTACGACTTCTACAAGGAGTGCCTGGCGGAGGGCTACGCCAAGGTGGCCGAGCTCGGGCCGGTGCTCGGACCCTACCACCCGGTGATCCGCGACAATGTGGCCGCGCTGAAGCAGATCTCCGGCCTGGACGAAGTCTCGTTTCACATGTCGGGCACCGAAGCGGTGATGCAGGCCGTACGCCTGGCGCGCTACCACACCGGCAGGACCCATCTGGTCCGCCTGTGCGGCTCCTACCACGGCTGGTGGGACGGCGTGCAGCCCGGCGTCGGCAACCAGCGGCAGGTCAATGATGTCTACACGCTCGCCGATCTCAGCCCCAATACCCTGCGGGTTCTCGAAACGCGCAAGGACATCGCCTGCGTCCTGATCAATCCCTTCCAGGCCCTGCATCCGAATTCGGACGCGCCCGGCGATGCCTCCCTGGTCAACAGCGAACGCCGCACCGCCTTCGACCGCGCCGCCTATAGCCAATGGCTGGCGCGCATCCGCGAGGTCTGCACCCGCCGCGGCATCGTGCTGATTTCCGACGAGGTCTTCGCCGGTTTCCGTCTGGGCCACCGAGGCGCACAGGAGTACTTCTCTTTCCAGGCCGACATGGTCACCTACGGCAAGACCCTGGGCGGCGGCCTGCCGGTGGGCGTGCTGTGCGGACGCGCCGCGCTGATGAAGCGCTTCAAGGAAGCGGAGCCCGCCAACATTTCCTTCGCGCGCGGCACCTTCAACTCCCACCCCCATGTGATGGCCTGCATGTCGGTGTTCCTGCAGCGCATCAGGCAGCCGGAAATTCAGGACATCTACGCGCGGGCCGACGCCCTGTGGAACTCGCGCGTCGCCAGCCTCAATCAGGATCTGGCGAGCGCCGGCCTGCCGGTGCGCCTGGCCAACATGCACAGCATCCTCACCATCCTCTATACCGTGCCCTGCCGCTACAACTGGATGCTGCAGTTCTATCTGCGAGCGGAAGGCCTGGAGCTGAGCTGGATCGGCAGCGGCCGCATGATCATGAGTCTGAATTATTCCGACGAGGATTTCGCGGAAGTGGCAAGCCGCTTCCAGCGCGCCGTACAACAGATGCAGAGCGATGGCTGGTGGTGGACCGCTCCTCACCTGAGCAACAAGTGGATCAAGCGGCAAATGCTCAAGGACATGCTGGCCGCGCGGTTTCGCGTGCGGAACAATCGGCCGGCCCCGTCCAGCCAGCCCGTAGCGGGTCTGCGATAGTGGAGGTGATCTGACATGATCGAGCTCAATCTGAACCGGCGGAGAGAAACGGCGCCGGTCTCCTTTCGCGACAAGCTGCAGATCGACTTTCAGCGTTATCTCACGCAGGAAGCCGTTCGCTTCAATCCGGAGGAATGCCTGCGGATGGATTTCCACTGCCACGACCGCAACAGCGATATTCCTGACGAGCTGTGGGGGCGCATCCTCGGCCTGCCCGAGACCTGGCTGGAAACCCGCGACCTGGTGAAGTGCCTGCACGGCAACGGCAGCGATGTCATCACCATCACCAATCACAACAACGCCCGCTCCTGCTGGGATCTGCTGGACAAGGGCCAGGACGTTCTGGTCGGCACCGAGTTCACCTGTCATTTTCCGGAATACGAACTCTACGTCCACGTCCTCACCTACGGCTTCACGCCGCAGCAGGAAGTGGTGCTCAACAAGAAGCGGCGCGATATCTACGAATTCCTGAGATATGCCGCCGAGCACGACATTCCCGTCGTACTGCCGCACCCGCTGTACTTCTACACCCGCAATCCCCACATCCGCCTGGAATTGTTCGAGAAGTTCGCCGTGCTGTTCCAGCGCTACGAAGTGCTCAACGGCCACCGCGACATCTGGCAGAGCGTGCTGGTGTTGAACTGGGCGCGCGGCCTGAGCGAAGAGAAACTGGTGCGCTTCAGTCACAAGCACAAGCTCAACCCGGCCGACTTCGGCATCAACCTGCGCGCGCCCAAGGTGCTCTCCGGTGGCTCGGACGATCACATGGGCCTTTCCGCCGGCCAGTGCGGCTCCTCCCTGTTCGTGCCGAACCTGGCGCAGCGGCGCAAGACCACGCCGCTATCGCAGCTGGCGCTGGAGGCGATCCGCGCCGGCCGCATCGCGCCGTACGGCCATGTCGGCGAGAACCAGAAGCTGAGTCTGGCGCTGCTGGACTATTTCGCCCAGATCGCCACCCGCATGGAAGATCCGGGCCTGCTGCGCCTGATGCTGCATCGCGGCGAGACCAACGACAAGCTGGCCTGCTTCGCCATTGCCAACGTCATGCTGGAGCTGAAGAAACACAAAAATACGCAGCGCTTCGTCGGCTTCGTCCATGACGCGCTGCACGGCACCAAGCCGGGCTGGAAGCTGCGCTGGGGTGTTTCAGCCGACTACAGGTTCTGCGTCAAGCACCTGGAAACCATCGCCGACAGCCACGACAAGCCGCCGGAGCAGGCCAGGGAAATGGTGAGCGAGGCCATCTCCGCCCTGTTCAACGGGCTGACCCACCTCATCGCCGGCAGGCTAGGCAAGTACGCCGCGAAATATTCGGAAGTGCCGCTGGACGAATTCTCCACCGAGACCCTGATCCGCAAGTTCGAGATTCCCACGCAGATCAGGGGGCTCGCCTTCGGCAAGGCGCCGCGCGACAAAAAGAACATCACCGGCGTCAACTTCAGCGAACTGGTGGATCAGCTGTCGTTCCCGCTCATCATGGCGGGGGTCCTGGCCGGCTCCCAGGTTGCCAGCACGCGCGTGCTCTATGCCAACCGGCCGTTTCTGGACGATTTCGCCGAGCACATTGGCAGCAACCAGCATCCCAAGCGCGCGCTTTATCTGACCGATACCCTGCGCGACAAGAACGGCGTATCCAGTTCCCTCTCCGCCAAGCTGGCCGAGATTCAGCGCCGGGACTATCCGGTCGACTTCCTCATCTGCCATTCCGATGCGGCGCCAGAGCCGCACCTGCACGTGGTCCGTCCGATCACCCAGATCACTTTCCCCAAATTCGGCGAACAGCAGCTGCGCATCCCCGATGTCCTGGAGATCGCCCGCATCTTCTACAGCGGCGGCTATGATCGCGTCGTCTGCTCCACCGAGGGCCCGATGGTGTTGGTCGCACTGTTCCTCAAGTATATGTTCAACGTGCCGGCCTTTTTCTTCATGCACACCGACTGGCTCGACTTCGTCAAGCACACCACCAACCTGGATCATCACGAACGCGACCGTATCCGCCGCCTGCTGCGTGCGCTCTATCACCAGTTCGAGGGTGTGTTCGTGCTCAACACCGATCACCGCAAGTGGCTCACCGGCAGCCAGATCGGCCTGCCGGAAGAGGCGGTCCATCTCACCGGGCACCACGTCGAGCCTTCGCGGCGCAACGTCGTCCCGGTGCAGAAGTGCGAGTTGATCCCCGGCGCCACCGCCGCCACGCCGGTGCTGTTCATGGCCGGCCGCATGAGCAAGGAAAAAGGCGTCCTCGAACTGCCGGAAATCTACGCGGCCGCCAAGCAGCAGATTCCGGACCTGCGACTGGTCATCGCCGGCTCCGGACCGGCCGAAGCCGAATTGCGCGCAGCCCTCCCCGAAGCCGTATTCCTGGGCTGGGTCAGCCGCGAACGCATCGAGCAGATCTACGCCGGCCTGGACTTGTTCGTCTTCCCCTCGCAGTTCGACACCTTCGGCAACGTCATCCTAGAAGCCTTCTCCCAGGGCATGCCGGTGCTGGCCTACAACTGCAAGGGCCCCAAGGACATCATCCAGAACGGCCGTAACGGCTATCTGGTCGATACCATCGAGGAAATGTCCGAGCGCATCGTGCAGCACTTCAACGATCGCGGGCGCCATGCGGCGATGCGGCGCGAAGCTCTGCTGCGGGTGGCGGACTACCAGGCGGAACCGATCATGCGCCGCTTCCTCGGCGACATGGGCCTGCCGCTCGCCGAGGCGCAAGCGGAACAGCGTGAGGCGGTCGCCGCCTGAGCTTATGGAAACGGCATTACGCAATCTCAGCCAGCAGGAGCAGATCAACTTCCTGTTGACCAACCGGATTCCGCGTCACGCACTGACGCAGTTCATGGGCTGGTACAGCCGTATCGAAAATCCCTGGCTGACCCGGCTGTCGATCGCGCTCTGGCGACAATTCGCCGACCTGGATCTGCGCGAAGCCGAACAGCAGGAGTTCGGCAGTGTGCACGCCTGCTTTACCCGGCGCCTGAAGCCCGATGCGCGGCCGGTGGACGTGCGGCCGGAGGTGATGGTCAGCCCCTGCGACGCCGTGGTTGGGGAATGCGGGCCCATCGCCGGCACCACCGTGTTCCAGGCCAAGGGCTTCCCCTACGAGATCGGCGAGCTGATCCCCGATCCCGCCCTTCAGGAAAAGTACCGCGACGGCTGCTACGCCACCCTGCGCCTCAAATCCAGCATGTACCATCGCTTTCACGCGCCGGTGGACTGCACCGTCGAGGAAGTCCGCTACATTTCCGGCGATACCTGGAACGTCAATCCCGTCGCCCTCAAGCGCATCGAAAAGCTCTATTGCCGCAACGAGCGCGCCGTGGTGCCGCTGCGCGACGCCGCCACCGCCGGCAGCATCTGCCTCGTCCCGGTGGCGGCGATCCTGGTCGCCAGCATGAAATTCCATTGCCTGCCGGATGAACTCGACCTGCGCAGCCGTGGCCAGAACCGCATCCACTGCTTTGCCCGCTACCGCAAGGGTGAGGAAATGGGCTATTTCCAGCACGGCTCGACCATTATTGTGTTTGCCACTTCGAACTACGCCCTGGCCGAGGGCATACACCAGGGCCAGATCATCCGCATGGGCCAGGCCTTGATGACCGACACGGCCGCCGCAGCACCGGCGCCGCTTCCACCGGAAGCGGCTTCGCCAATCACTTGATGCGAACCTTTGCCCCCCTTCAATTTCACCTTCGATTTCACCCAGGAGCCGCCGCCATGACCTTTCTCGAAGAACTGCACCAGCAACGCTGGGATGATCACCGCTACTACCACCACAGCCGCATCAATCAGTCGCTGCACCTGGTCAGCGCCTGCTGCTTTCTCGCCAGCTATGTGTTGATCTTCACCAACCCGGTACTCGCCATCATGGTGGGCTGGCTGCTGGCCATGATCCTGCGCCAGATCGGCCATTTCTTCTTCGAGCCCAAGACTTACGATACGGTCAACAACGCCAGCCACGAGTACAAGGAAAGCGTGAAGGTGGGCTACAACCTGCAGCGCAAAGTCGTGCTGCTCAGCATCTGGTTCGCGGCGCCCTTCGTCCTGTACTTCCAGCCGGCGTTCTTCGGCTTCTTCAACGCCCAGGAAGTCGCGCGTGGCCTGCTCTACAACACCTCCATCCTGTGGCTGTTCATCGGCATCGGCGCCGTGATCTTCCGCATCGTGCAGCTGTTCTTCATCAAGGGCGTGCAGTCCGGCCTGGTATGGGGCACCAAGATCCTCACCGACCCGTTCCACGACATCAAGATCTATCACAAGGCGCCGTACTACCTTTTCAAGGGCGCCATGTACGACGACATGACCGATTGGTATTCCACACGGACCACGCAGCAAACGTCCTGAATAATATTCTTCGGCTACTGTCTTAGAGCTGCCAGCAAAAGCCCGGCCTCGCCGGGCTTTTGCTTTTTTGGAATAGTCCGCGATTGATCCTCCCCTGCAGAAAGCGGGGCAAGTTGATCATTCGCAGCCCCTTGAACTCCCGGCATCGACGCCCGCACTTTCGGACGTAGTAAAGTAATGCGGGTCGTTGACCTGCGGCACACGGCTATTTCGCGGCCCGGATGCTCCATTGATGACTTTGAAGTCAGGTGTCTCCCGATGACTGGCGCAAGGATTGCGCAGGAAGCCGTGCGCCTCGATGTCTGGCTCTGGGCCATCCGGTTTTTCAGGACACGGGCGCTGGCCAAGCAGGCGATCGAGGGCGGCAAGGTCAAGGTCGGCGGTGCGCCTGGCAAGCCGGCAAAAATGCTGCATATCGGTGATCGCCTGGAAATAAGCCGTGGGCAGGATCGCTACGAGATCGAGGTTCTTGCCCTGAGCCTGCAGCGCGGTTCGGCGACCGAGGCGCAGCAGTGCTATCGCGAAACCGAGGCCAGCCGCATCGCTCGGGAGGATGCGGCGCAACAGCGTCGGCTCGCGGCTGCCGGCTACGCCAAACCTCCCACCAAGCCGGACAAACGCGCGCGCCGGCTGATCCGTGCGCTGGGTGATATCGACGCATTTTGATCAGCATCAGCAACTCCGCCGGCGCTCTTCATTGGCGCGTCGATTCCAAACCGCTCTTGCCCGCTTCCCCGGCCGGGCCAGACCAATTCTGCCGGAGTCGGACTCGAATACGGCAACTAGGAAATGTCTCTGTGGATTGAGCTGGTCAAGCCTCGCAGCGCGGCATTCAACTCCGCGTCGAGAACTCCGACCAACTCCGCCGCGGGCATTGCGCGCGCCAGCGCCGCCGCCTGTCCCGCCCACTGCGCGCCGTAGCCGAACTCGCCCCTGGCCTTGGCTGCCGCATGCAGCGACTTGCCGGCGTCGTAGGCGATCGGATAATCGGGAACCGGCGGCTGGCCGGCATCGCCATCCAGCGCGGTGAAGCGGTTGAGCAGGCTGCGCGCCCTGCGTCCGGAAATAGTCGACGTAAGCGCCGTCCGCGCATCCGGATTGCTCAGCAGGGCTCTGCGATAACCCTCGTCGATGGCGGATTCCGGACAGCCGACGAAAGCCGTGCCGAGCTGCGCCGCCTGGGCGCCCAGGGCCAGTGCGGCGGCGATGCCGGCGCCATCCATGACGCCGCCGGAGGCGATCACCGGCAGCTCCGTCGCCCGCACCAGTAAACGGATCAGCGCAAAGCTGCCCAAGCCGTCGTCCACCGCTGCCGGATCGAAGACGCCGCGATGGCCGCCGCCCTCGATGCCCTGCGCCACGATGGCATCGACCCCGGCCCCGGCAATCAGCCGCGCCTCATACGGATGCGTCGCCGTCGCCAGCAGGATGATGCCGGCCCGACGCAGCGCCGCGACAACAGCAGGGGACGGCAGGCCAAAGTGAAAGCTGACCACCGCCGGACGTTCTTCCAGCAGCATGGCGAGCATCGCCTCATCCTCGACAAAGCTGGTGTAGATTTCCCGGATCGCCTTCGGCGGCGTAGCGTCGAATTGCGCGAACTGCGGCGCCAGCCATTCCAGCCAGCGTCCCTCGCGCGCGGCGTCGACGTTAGCGGGAGCGTGACAGAACAGGTTCACGTTGAATGGCCCGGCAGTCAGCGCCCGGGTGTCCCGGATCATCCTGCGCGCGCCCTCGGCGTTGGTGGCGCCGATGCCGAGCGAGCCGAGGCCGCCGGCATTAGAAACCGCCGCGGCCATGGCCGGCGTGCTGACCCCCGCCATCGGTGCCTGGATGATGGGCTTGTCGATTCCCAGCTTGCTGAGTAGCGCGTTGTTCATGGCATTACCGTTCCGGTTGTGATGCGGAGGCCTGGCCCCGGTGATTGAATCACGCAGCAATAGGGGACCGACAGCGGCATTTTGCGCACTGTGTAGCGCTGTGGCACTACTCAGTTAAAGTGCCTTGCGCCCATCAGCGTACGCAGAGTATTACCCTTGCCGCGTGCACAAAAAGCAAAAGCCCGGCCAAGCCGGGCTTTGTTGTATCTGGTGCCTAAGGAGAGACTCGAAGATCCTATTTAAACAAATGATTTAATTCATAAAATCAGTATAAGAGATTCTGAGTCACCCACAAAATAACCCACAAATGTGAGGTACATTGCGGTACAAAGGATCTCACCATTGGCCGCGGCAAAATGCTCCACTGGCCGCAAGGCCGCCTTTAAGGAAGTGCGGGCGCCGTCAATATCGTCGTGGCGGGGAGATCTTTTCCCACCTTGTTTTGTATCAGCAGTTGGAGGACGGTCAAGGTTGTAGTTGACATGCCACTGTCGCGAGTTGAAAGGACAAAATACGAAACACCGTCGTATTTCACGGTCGTAAACGCAGGCTCAGGAATGGGCTGGCCTTGACTCTTGCGTAAGACCGTTCTCCAGGGCGCGGGGGAAGTGGAAGTTCATTTGTTCAGGCTTGCCGAGCGCAATCAGGGTCGCGCAAGTGATCAGGCTGCGGTCGCGTTTCGATAGCTGCAGCCGCTCCCATACATCCCCAAACAGGACCTCGTCGCTGAGCTGGGCGAGCCTTGGGGCAACCTCGCCGAAACTGTTGCGGGCGGCGATGGGGATTTGCGGTTGGGTCATGAAAATCTCCAGCTGAATGGCTTTGATTAAACTAGCGAGCACTCGTTCCTGCGACAACGCGCCGGGACGGGATGCGGCGATGAACCAATCTCATCGTGGGCCGGGCCCGCATTGCCCGATCCATCGCAGGGGCCCATAATTTTAGCGATGGCCCCCGCAAGCTCAGAGTTGGCGGACTTCACCTACTTCATTTCAGTCAGCTGTAAGCCAACGCGCGGCAGCGTCAGCGGTATCCTCTGGCTTCGTGTTGAAGGCGATTGTCGCGTTCGGCGCGGCTTTATGGACTGCATTCACAACGACCTCGAACAGCGCCAGACTTTTCGGTGGGAGGCGGAGGCCACCGCCGATTACGACGCAGTCGTAGGAGGCACTTGCCAACTGGTTCTCCAGCATCGGACCCGCGGTTTCGTCAGGAGAGATCATGCATGTGTCGGCGTCCCATCCCTTTTCCTTGAGTTTCGCGACACCGATCGCGATCCCGGCGTTGATCTTATCGGCGCTAAATCCCGGCGGCAGAGCGGGATCGGAAAAGTCGACGGTTTCAGGTTTCTGTCCAACAAACAGTACTCGTGCCATGGTTTGAATCCTTTGTTGATTTGCAAGGTTTGTGGGGCCGCGAGGCTACCAGGTGATGAGCGGTGTCTTGCGCGACCACGTCGGATCGGTGAGCTGGCGCACAACGAAGGCCGCGACGTCCGCACGAGAGATCGCGCCGCCGCGAATGCCCGACAGATCGGTCATGGCCCGGATTTCCCCATGCGGCGGCTTGTCATTAAGGACGGTTGGCCGAACGATCGTCCAATCGAGACCGCTGGCTTTGACGACCGCCTCCTGGCGGTCCTTGTCCTCGTAAACCTTGCCAAGCATCACGGGCTGGAAGACGCGGTCATAGAAGAACCCGCCATGTCCACGGCTGTCGCCAGCGCCCATTCCGGTGATGCACACCAATCGTTCGACTCCCTGTCGTTTCATGACGCCAACCAAGGCATTCGTGGCCGTCGACAGAAGGGTCACCTCGCGAAACGGGCTCATGGGGGTACCCAGCGAACTGATGACAGCATCGCACCCGGCTATGGCGCGAGTAATCGCGATCTCGTCACGGGCATCACCTTCGAAAAGCTCTGCTTCGGCGATATCAGCCGTCTTGCTCTTCGAACGCACCAAGGCAACAACTTGGTGAGCCTGAACTATGGCGTTTTCGACGATAAGTCGGCCCGTTGGTCCGGTGGCACCTAAAATCAAAATTTTCATTGTGCGCTCCTATCGCCGTAGCTGGGGATTGAAAGCTAGGCTGCATCACTCTCCGTCAATTGCTCGCAATCCGCGAGGTCACACTTGCGCACGGAGTCCGGTGCAGCATCATGCCAGAGACCAGCGCTTAAAAGCGCGGTCTATGGCTCGAGCAAGCTGAATATCAAGAGTCGACAATCCGCCGGCGTCATGCGTCGTCAGGATGATCGTTACTTTGTTGTAGACATTGGTCCATTCGGGATGATGGTTGCGCTTCTCCGCAACGAGTGCGACGCGTGCCATGAAAGCGAAGGCGTCACAAAAATCCGCGAACTTGAACTCCCGCGCGATTGCGTCGCGATCGCCGTCAAAGGACCAATCCTTGAGTTCTGACAGCGCGGAATCTCTCTGCTCAACACTCATTGTGATGGGCATGAAATTGTCATTTTAGTTAAGCGGCACCCATCTCGCGATATTGCTGGTTCACATCGATTTGTTCTTTTGACACGTGTCCGTGGCCGGATGCCGATTGATTGTCGGGCCAGTGGGTTCAGTTCATGCCGATATGCAGCAGCCGGTCTTGCGGTGCATTTCATCGAAACCGACCTCATAGCGAGCGGCTATTGCGGAGCCCAAATCGACACTCTTGCGAGCATTCTTGCGCGATGGAGCGCAACCTCGCGAGTCCGTGGTTCTCTACTGCAAAAATATCTGCGCCCCCGCCCCGTTACTCCGGCTGATCATAGATACGGGCGGCGGCGAATCGGGCATCGGTTGCAAGCTTAGTCCGCCAGCGTTGCTGGGAAGCGAGTTCCTGAAGCAGGGGTTCGCGCATCTTATCCATCAGCTCAATCGTCACTGCCGCGAGACGCGTCTGCAACGCGGCCACAGCTGCCGACCGATCGTCCAAGGCGCCGCACGCTTCAGTCGCCATGCCTTCGCCGTACGGACAATGTGCTGTTTGCTCGGCTCCGATCGTTGCGGAAAGCTGCTCCAGCTTTGCTGCGAGAACGCGAGCGTCACGATAGTCGGTAAGCCGTTCGCGGAAGCGCCAACCCGCCATGGTTTCTTCTAGATACGAAGCGGCGGGCTGAGGCGGCAGGTTGTGCAGTTCGCGGTCAAATGCCAAGCCGGGGTCCGGCGCGTAGAGATCGGCGTCCGCCTGTGCGGAAACAATGTACTGACGGACTTGGTTGATCGCATTCAGAGACGTTTCCAGAGTGTCGACCGCACGTGCATAGAATCTCGCCGACTCCCTATTCGCGCCGATCTCATGCAGTTTCGAGGCGATCGCCAGCATCGCCTCCGGCACACTATCGTCCGGCACTTGCCGATCCGCTAGCTCGGTCCATGCGGCGAGTGCGCGCCGCAAACTGCCGCCTTCACTCTTGTCGACGCTCGCCCTATCGAACGAATCGAGGTCGAAGCGCTGATAGAGGTTCTGATCCCACTTCCGGTCGAGCACCGAACCCGATTCGGGCGGGGGGCCTACCGTGCGCTCGTCGCCCACTACACTGCGGGCCTGTTCCGTGCCGGCGGGGGCAATCCACGCCCAGCCGAGTTCGAGCAGCGCGCGGTTAGCCGCCGGGCCGCGGTCGTGGACACGCTCAAGCAGGGGGAGGGCGGTGGCACCCTGGCCATCCTCCAGAAAATGCATTCCAACCACCAGGTTGGCACGATCGCTGAGCGCAATGAGGGCGGGGTCGTCGCTGTACATGGCGCCAATCCGTTCCAAGATGGTGAGGCCTTGGGAGACGCTGCCGCTCTCCGCCAGGGCGACTCCCAGGTTGTAGTAGCGCACGTTGCCGCTGTAATCAGCCTGGGGGGGTATGGCGCGTAGTAGGGCTGCTGCTTCGTTCATTCGCCCTTGCGCCAGCAGTACCCGTGCTTTCAAATCCTGCCAAGTGACGGCGCGCTTCGACCGGTTGGATGGCGGTTGTCCCAATGTCTGGTCAGCCGACCGGTATTCCGCCCTGCGGTAAAACTGGTCAGCGATGTCGATCCGCAGGTCAAGCGCGGATTCCGCGCCGCCCCACTGAGACTCAAGCGCGAGCGCCTTCCAGGGTAGGCCGAAGTCGAGAAAAGCTCTGGCAAGTGCCGCGCCGCCTTCGGGTTCGAGATGATTGTTGCCGTCGTTCAGCAAGCGCAGGACCGTCGCGGCCTGAAGGTACTCCTGCGAAGATGAAAGGAACGCGGCATACCGCAATTCAGGATCATCTGCGCTTCCGGGATCGAAGGTGTCGCGGATGGTTCGAAGCCGGGGCAGCTCAGACCATAGCTTGGCCGCAAACCCCCGCTTCGATTCGGGGCGCAACACGATCCACCGCAGGTGGGGCGAAGACATGCCGCCTTCGATCACCGCCACGGCGGCGGTGACGGGAGGATCGGATTGCGGCATCAGGTCGGCGCTAAGCCGGCTCGGGGGCTCCTGCGGCTTGGTTAGTGCGGAGATCTCTAAGTGGATGTGGTGCGGTGCGCTGGCGGTGAAGCGCGCGAGAAGACACCAGCCGCGGGAGGCGAAGGCCGCCTGTTCAAGCGCAGTGAAACCCCTACTCGAGAGGACGCTGTCGTCCAGGGAGACGGCGGCCGAAGCGACCTGCAGACCTGCCACATCGGAGGTCAGATATAGATTTAGGGTTCGGTCGCCCGACCCGAGCAGGCGCTGCTGCTCCGCAGCGACCTCGACCGACAGATCCAAAGCCGCGGCCTTGATCTCCTGCAGCCCGGCCCCGACGCCGGAGTCTGGTGCCGCGGGAGCCGTTGCAGAAACAAGGGCCAGCAAGACTGCCGCCCATTGGATTGGCCGACGCCTCAGGCCCCTGCTGGGCGCCCCGTCAAACGTTAGACAACTTGGGTGCCCACGGGCGCGATTTATGACGCGTGACATTAACATACATATATGTATTATACGCTTATGCATTCTAATTTTGGGGCTCTGGCGCCTCCGACGGGGGAACGATGGATGCGACAGCGGTAGAAGTGAAAGGGCGGCCGTCGGAAGGGTACCTGGCGTACTCGCTGACTATGTTGTGCCTGATCAATGCGCTCAATTATGCCGACCGCAGTGTCATAGTGATTCTTCTACCCCATATCAAGCGCGACCTTGGCCTGAGCGATTCGCAGGCGGGCATGCTGACCGGGCTGGGATTCGCCGTGGTTTACACCGTGCTCGGGGTGCCGCTGGCGCGCGTGGCCGACCGCGGCTGGCGCGTGCAGGTGTTGGCCGCTTCGGTGGCAGTATGGTCTGCGGCAACTGCCCTGTGCGGCTACGCCGGCTCGTTCTCCTCGCTGCTGGCCGCCCGTGTGGGGGTCGGGGTAGGCGAAGCGGGCGGCACCGCGCCGATGCAGGCCCTGGTGTCCGACTACTTTCGGCCGCAGGCGCGCGGCCGGGCAATGGCGGGCCTATACGCCGCCGGCGCGGTGGGCTCGATCCTCGGCCTTGCGCTGGGTGGCTACTTGAGCGATACCAGTGGCTGGCGCAGCGTGTTCTTCCTGCTCGGTGCGCCCGGCTTCGTTGTCGCACTGCTAGCGTTCTTCACCCTCAGGCGCCTACCGCGATCCGCCTTCAGCGGCAACCTGGCCGCGCCGCGTCAGGACTTCACGGCAGCGATGCGTGAGCTGGCATCACGCAAGTCGTTCGTGCACATCTCCATCGGTTTGGCCGTATCAGCGATCGGCGTCTACGGCATCGGCACCTGGTTGCCGACTTTCTTCGTGCAGTCGTTCGGCGCCAGCGCCACGAAGGTGGGCGGGCTGTGGGCGCTGGTGTCGGGGCCGGCGATGCTGCTGGGTATCGTTCTCGGTGGCTTTTTCGCCGACCGGCTGTCCAAGAAGGATCCTCGCTGGCCGGTGTGGCTATTCATCGTCGGGCTTGGCGGCGTATCGCCACTCTACCTGCTGATACTGCTGTCGGACGACTTTAACACGTGCTTGCTGCTGGCACTGCCGGCCAGTGTGTTGGCGAGCTTATGGATTGCACCTGGTATGGCGCTGGTGCAGAACCTGGCGGGCGCTCGCTCACGTGCCACCGCCGCTGCGGTGTTCGGCTTGGCCATCAATCTGGTGGGACTGGGCCTGGGACCCACCCTCGCCGGCGTGATCAGCGACATGCTCAAGCCGGTGGCCGGCGACCAATCGCTGCGTTACTCCATGTGCCTGATGCTACTCACCCTGGTCTACGGTGTGGTGCATTTCGTAGTGGCCGCAAGGACGGTGCGGGCCGACCTGCAATCAGCCAGTGCCGCCTAGGGGAGTCGCCAACGAGCACGGCGTGAACCACTCACCCGACCTTATCGCTGCCCTGGTGGGCAACGTGGATTTCGCCATTGCGCGAGAGCGCCTCGCATGTCACCCAGGTGGCAGGCGGGATAGAGCCGAAGACTGTGGCCATGCTGATGCAGAGTGCGCTGGAGGCCGCCGAAGCCGGCGCATGCGCCTGGCTCAGGTAGCTGGTTCCAGAGCAGGCTGTGCTTTCGTCCGTGCGACGGCTATTGCCGCATCTGCGTATTTTTCTCCGCAGAGGACATTGAGGTACACAGGTAGGTTCATTTCGCGCTGCCGCACGCTTTCGTGCGCGCCGAGCGTGTAGTAGCCGATCTGATGAAAGTACAACACCTTGGCCCGGATTTCTGCTTCTTTGTTGCTGTAGCCGAGGCCGGCGAAGATCTTGCGCAAGGCCGCCACGCGCTGGTCATCAACCGCATACATCACCTCGGCTACCGGCACCGAGATGCGCGCCCACTCACGCACGGCCATGTCGAACTGCGGGTCGAATCCCTGCTCGTGGATCAAGGCGTGGGTCAGCAATCGCAGCGCGCGACAGGCCGCCTGCGGCGTGGACACGTCCGGCTGCTCCGGGACGAAGCGACTCTGATTGCGCCAGTGGTCCAGCAGCGCTTCCAGCAGCGCGTTGTGGCTCTTGAAATGGTAATAGAAGCCGCCGCGAGTGACTTTCAGGCGTTTGGCCAGGCGGTCGACGCGGACAAAGCCAATCCCCTCTTCGATCAGTACTACCTTGGCGGCTTCGAGCCAGCCCTCATAGGGGACTTTGATGTTGCCCTCGCGAATGGGCCGAGGGACTTTCAGTTCGCGCTTCTGCCGTTTCGAGTTGCTCAGTTTCCGCGCCATTTGCTTCCTCTGCCCCCTGTATATGCAGCCATGCATTGTACAGAAAAAGGCGACGAGAGCGCATCGCGCGCAGGGGGGGCATCTTTCACTACAACGGCGTCTATGTTCCTCCCGTTCACTCAAAGTTCGGATTCAGCGGGCAGTTAGGAAGGTGGCGCTTGCCGTTGAAGCTTGCCGAAGTGGGCGATACCCATTCAATGGAGAAGTAATATGATCCAATTATTGCTGCTATTGGGGGTGGTAAACGGAGTGCATGCTATCCCCGCCGTATGGCGGTCATTCCTTCGCGAAGCGAAAGCAATATCCTTTTCGGAATCATTTATGAATCAACTCGAGTTCCTTCCACTAGCGTGGACCTGCATGATTTCTCCATTTGCATTGCCCTGGACGGTGTTCTAGAAGCTCAACTCAAATTCTCATCCACCGCGGCGCGAACCGTCCTCTTTAACAATACATTTGTGTATCGTTCTGCCGGATGTCAAGCCCCAACTGGATAGCGAGGGCGCGGCAATCCATGGCCCACCCTGGGTTCGTAGAAGTAGGTTTCAGGCATCGCCTTATATATCTGGGGTGTTGGCCCAACCTTCTCCTGTGCCCAGCGTGATTACCCCATCCTCGAGGAGAACTGCACCCGCATCAATTTCAGTTTTCAGCTCTGGATCGCGATAGTAGGAAGCGAAGTCGACGATGGTTTCTTCGAACAACTGGTCAAAGCTTTCGATCACGAAGTAGGATTTCTGATATGTGTCGATGCGATAGCGCGTACGCAGGATGCGTTTCAGGTCAAATGCGATCCGGTTAGGGGCAGCGCTCTCAAGGGAAAAAAGCGTCTCGCCCTTGGAAGAGAGGATGCCCGACCCATAGATGCGAAGCCCCTGATCGGATTTTATTAGGCCGAACTCGACCGTATACCAGTAGAGTCTGGCCAGATTCGCCAGGGTTCCAAACTCCAGAGCCCTCATACCGCCGTGTCCGTAGGCCTGCATATAGTCAGCGAAGATCGGATTCACGAGTAGGGGGACATGACCGAAGAAGTCGTGGAAAACATCCGGTTCCTGCAAGTAGTCCATCTGCTCTGGCTTGCGAATCCACCAAGTCACAGGGAAGCGACGGTTTGAAAGATGGGTGAAGAAGGCATCCTCCGGGATAAGTCCAGGCACCGCTACAAGTCGCCATCCAGTAGCCCGATTCAGGACTTCACTGGCTCGATCGAAATCCGGAATGCCCTCCGCGCCAATTCCGAGCTTCTCGAGGCCTTGCAGGAATTGGTTGCATGCTCGTCCTGGCAGAATATCGGCCTGGCGGCGATATAGGGTCCGCCAAGTCTCGTGATCGGCCGGCGTGTAGTCTTTTGTAGGCTGCGTTATGACAAAGTCCTTGGGAAACGACATCGTATCCGTATTCATGATCAGCTTCTCTTAGAAGCCGCACTGGCGAGCGGCTAGATCCAGCATGATTTCGGCCGAGCCGCCGCCAATGGCTTGTACTTTGGTCTCTCGGTACAGGCGCTCCACAGGGTTGTCGCGCATGAAACCGTGTCCACCTAGGATCTGCATCGCTTCGTTGGCGCAAAGCTCAAATGCCTCGGATGCCTTCACCTTCAAAAGCGCCGTTTCGGCGACCAGCTTGTACTCTCCCTTGTAGGAAATGGAGGCCAGCGTGTAGAGCATCGTTTCGAGGCCAATAATCTCGAGCATCATGCGCGATAGCTTGTGCCGGATTACCTGGTGGTCGGCTAGTTTTTTACCGAACGTTCTGCGCTGCTGGGCGTAGTCCCGGGCGTACTCGAAGCAGACCTTGCTGTAGCCCAGACAGCTGGCGGCCAGAAACATGCGCTCGCTGTTAAAGTTGCGCATGATGTACGGAAAGCCCTGGTTCTCTGGGCCGAGACGATTCGTCACCGGCACTCGGCAGTTCTCGAAGTACAGCGTGGCCGTATCGGAACACCACCAGCCCATCTTCTTGAGAGGGGTGCGCGAAAAGCCCTTGGTCCTCGTCGGAATAACCAGGAGGGAGAGACCCCCCATACCTTCGCCACCGGTTCGTACCGCAGTCGTGACGTAGTCGGCACGCATGCCGCTGGTAATAAACGTCTTACAGCCATTGACTATGTAGTCGTCGCCGTCTCGCTCGGCCTGGGTCTTGAGTTGAGCGACGTCAGAGCCGCCACCCGGCTCGGTGATGCCAAGCGCAATGATCTTGTCGCCGCTCAAAATCGCCGGGACAATTTGTGCTTGAATCTCAGCACTACCGCCTGCCAGGATTGGAGGCAACGCAATTCCGTGTGTCATGAGTCCAGCCGAGATTCCGCCGGCTCCGCAACGTGCAAGTTCCTCAGCGCTGATTAGGCTGAAGTAGGGATCGGATACCTCAATGCCCCCAAACTGCTCCGGGTAGCCGATTTGCAGCAAGCCAGCATCTACAAGCTTCTTGTGCAACTCACGTGGGTATTCTCCTTCTTCGTCCCATTTGGCCACATGCGGCTTGATCTCGGATTCTACGAAGCTGCGTGCCTGATCGCGGAATATTTCATGTTCGTGCGTAAGGCCCGGCCACTGGAAGTTCATTCGGAGCTCTCTAGAAACGATAGTGCGGACAGTGGATCTATGAATGCCAGTATTGAGCGCGGGTCCTGCAAGCGGTAGCTGTCACTCCATGAACTCGACCGCCTGATCGACCAAGTTCACTCGGAAGTACTCTCAAAGGCCCTTGGCCTCGCAGTTAATGCGCGGACGAGGCAATTCCTTGCGCTAAATCTCGACCCTTGAGAGCAATCCTGTTATAGGGACGGGATTTGCGCTCATTCGTCAGATTTCGGCGTCTAGGGCAAGTGTGACTCGTTGCGAGGAGGTGATCTGGTACTTGCAAGCTTGAAAAGCCCAACCGTGAGAAGCGGAATGATATAAGTGACGAACAATACCAAGGCCAGCAAGCGATAGCCGCTGGCGATCAGAGTTACGAGGCCGAAGCGGGCAGCGATAAGCATGCAGATGGTCAGCACCGCACTGGAGATTCCGATACGCCAACGAAGTGAAAGTTCGCCCTTAATTGCCGAGGCGACGCGCTGATTGACTGCGTGGATAAGGCCGGTACTGCTTTCCACCAACGCCGAAAAGATCATTACCTGAAATAGCATGCGAAAAGCAGGGTGTCCCAGCTTGGAGAGAAGCGCGTCGGAAGGAAGCTCGCTACTTTTTAGCTCGGGGAATCCCGCCATGCAAATGAAAAACAAAAATGCCGGAGCCATGGCCAGAGGACCGGCGAGTAGCCCGGCAACAACGGCATCCTTGGCGCCGCGCATGTGCCGGACGACGGGCAATATGACGACGGCGCCGATAAGGTTGTAGCCGGCATAGGATAGTCCGCCCACGGCCCAGCCTGGTCCTATCTCGTGCTTTGCAAACCTCTCGGCGATCTCGTCGCCGAAAGTGGTGAACGCCAAGACAAAAAAGACGATGTAAACGCCGTAAAGGAGGAAGGAGACGTATTTGAACAGTCGCTCGACGGCATCATTCCCGAAGGCGGCGAATGCTGTAACAACTCCCATTAGGCCGACCGTGCCAGCGATCGCTGGCCAGTCAAATAACGCCTTTCCGATTGCCCCGGCTGCGGCTCCATAAACGGAAAGTGCAACAACGGTGCAAAGGGCGAATGCGGCCTCGAAGGAGCCCCACATAGGTCCCAAGAGGTGCCTGAAAAAGCTGCGATAGTCGAAGCTTTGGGTCACATATCCAAAGTAGAAGGTCAACGCGCTGACGAGGCTCCACGTTACTGCCGCGCAAAGCATTGCGAGCAGTCCGCCCCATGGGCCACTTGCCATGAAGAACTCGGCGAGTTCGCGTCCTGTGGCGTAGCCACCACCGATCACCACGGCTTTGAAGGCTAAGCCTGGAAGTAGCAATCTCCGAAACCAGTCGGAGGCACCGGTTGCCTTGATCGTCGGCTTGCTCACGAATTAATTCCAAGAAGCGACGAGCGTGGTGAATTTAACCGCAACACGAGAGGCGAGGCTATAACCGGCTTCTCCTGCGCCAAAGTAATAAATGTCGTGGGTATCTTGCAGTGCATCGTTGAAATGCCCTTCGAGTGCC